>ENA-OZLH01000048-OZLH01000048.1-human-gut-metagenome-genome-assembly--contig:-NODE-48-length-58096-cov-50.271222_pt1 | contig 58096 bp, 27 predicted proteins | sample MGYA00244832_ERZ653776 | MGnify/ENA primary metagenome ERZ653776 (study PRJEB26926, sample SAMN06165218) | human gut metagenome | biome: ENVO:00009003; feature: ENVO:2100002; material: ENVO:00002003...
GGTAACTGTTTACACGGGTACTAAGGCTACTTCTACAAGCTGTACGATAAAGAGCCTGAAGGCTAACACAAGCTACAAGTTCAGGATAAGAGCGTACAAGACTTACGGAAATACTAAGCAGTACGGCTCGTGGAGCAAGGAGCTTACGGTAAGGACAAAGAGGTAAGCGGTTAAACTGAATATAAAAACGGGCATCGGCATTTACCGATGTCCGTTTTTCTGTTTATTGCCTGTCGATTCTCACATCATACCGCCTGAGCCAATATTCTATCTGCAAGAGATATGCGAAGATCTGCGGCGATGTCATAAGCTGACCGTACCAGTTGCCCTCAAACAATGTCGGATCGTCGCACAGCCGTAACAGCTTTTCACGGCTGACGATCTCGGTAAGGCGGCAATCCTTGTCGGCAAGCACCGCCCTCATCCTGCGGATAACCTCGGCGAGATAGGTCGGGTTGTGGGTCTTGGGATACGGCGATTTCTTGCGCCAAAGCACATCGTCGGGCAGTATGCCTTTCATCGCACGGCGGACAATGCCTTTCTCTCTGTCGCCTGCCGCCTTTATCTCCCACGGAATATTGAAAGCGTAACGGGCGATTCTGTGGTCGCAGAACGGCACCCTTACCTCAAGCCCGTGAGCCATGCTCATTCTGTCCTTGCGGTCAAGCAGGCATTGCATAAACCAATAGAAGTTCAGCATGAACATCTCACGCATACGTCTGTCCTTGCGACTGTCGGTATCGAGATATTCGGTGTTCTTCAGCGTTTCGTTACAGCAGAAGTTGACATAATCATTCGGGTCGATGTCACCCAGTAGCCCGTCGCAGAGCAGATCCGCACGGGATGCGGTCGAGCAAGCCCACGGGAAGCCCGGTTTGTAGAGAATTTCCTCGTTGTGATACCACGGATAGCCGCCGAAGATCTCATCGGCGCACTCACCACTGAGAGCGACGGTGAAGTTGCCCTTGATAGCCTTGCAGAACAGGTACAGAGAGCTGTCCACGTCTGCCATTCCGGGCAGGTCACGGGCATAGGTTGACAGCTCCAGAGCGTCGGTCAGAGCAGGCGTATCGACCTCGACATTTATATGCTTGGAGCCGATGAACGCTGACATTTTCCGTATCCACGGTGCATCCATATCGGGCTGGAATTTACTGCTGTGGAAGTTCTTGTCGTTGTCCTTGTAGTCGATTGAATAGGTGGTGAGCTGTCGTCCGCTTTGCTCAAATTCACGGGCGGCAACGGCGCTTATGATACTGCTGTCAAGACCGCCCGAAAGCATTGTACAAAGCGGAACATCGCTGACAAGCTGGCGCTTTATGGCATCGGTCAGGAGATAGGCTATGTGCTGCTCGGTCTCCTCTACGGTTTCCTTATGGGGAAGGGCGTGGAGCGACCAGTAGGTGCGCTTTCTGAGGCCGCATCGGCAGTACATGGCACACTCGGCGGGACGAAGCTCTCTGATCCCTTTGAAGATGCCGCTTCCCGGCTTTCGGGCAGGGCCTAAGAGCATTATCTGAGCGATGCCGTCACGGTCGATCACCGGCTCTATCATAGGGTGGGCGAGGAGCGTTTTTATCTCGGACGCAAAGATAAGGCCGCCTGCGTATTCGTAGTAAAACAGCGGCTTCACGCCGATTCTGTCACGGGCGAGGAAGAGCTGTTTTTCCTTTTCCTGCCACACGGCAAAGGCGTATATTCCGTTGAGCTTGTCGAGGCAGGCTTCGCCCCAGGTGATGTATGCCCAGAGCAGTACCTCCGTGTCGCCTGAGGAGGTGAACGAAATGCCCGTAGATTCAAGCTCAGAGCGGATTTCGGCGGTGTTGTAAAGCTCGCCGTTATAGACGATAGTGTAGCTGTCGAGGGCGGTTTTACGGGTCATCGGCTGGGCACTTCGGGCGGGGTCTATGACGCTAAGGCGGCGGTGGGCGAGGGCACAGTTATCATCGGTGTAGAAGCCGCCGCTGTCGGGACCTCTCGGAACCATTGTCTGAGCCATTCTACGCATTATTGCGGCGCTGTCGCACAGTCTGCGGCAATCTATCCAACCTGCTATTCCACACATTAAAAATCACCTCATTATGTAAATTTATGGTATATTATGGTTGATACAAGAGTAGTATATGCTTTGATAATAATTTCCGTGAATGGAAATATCAAGGTGATGATTCAATTACGATAAAAAACTGCATTTTTCCGCATTGTCAAGGGATTTTGGCAGAACAGACAGAATATGCGCAGGTTGATGAATTGTGATGAATTTGAGAATTGAGGGGAAGGTGGGGGAATGCTGCTGTATTTTAACATATAGTTTTCTTAATATAATGATATTAATATATTTATTATTTCAAACGCAATTTGCTGTTTTGCGTGTTAATTTTGTCGAAAATATTGACATTTCGGCAAATAGTGGTATCATTAAAATGAATAGTTATAAGCATTATACTTGCTTTTGCAATATGACGAGGAGAGTGTATTATGAAACTTAAAAGATTTGCCGCAGGGTTTATTGCGGCGGTGATGGCATTTGCCGTTCTGGGTACGCCTTTGGGGGATATTTTGCCGTTTGTAAGGGCGAGCGTGGCGACAACGGCAGGAGCGGAGAATTATAATTCTTTTCAATATAAGGTGCTTAGTGATGGAACAATTGAAATTGTGAAATACAATGGAAGTAAAGACTTTGTAAGCATACCAGAAAGTATTGATAACAGAAAAGTTACAATTATAGGACCTACTGCATTCCGGTCTTGTGAAACAGTTACAAAAGTGGTGATACCAGAAAATGTGATATGCATTGGTAATTCTTCTTTCGAAAATTGTGTAAATTTAACTAGCGTAATTATACCCAATAGTGTGACACAGATAGGCTATGAAGCCTTTAAAGCGTGTACAAGTCTTGAAAGTGCAATAATACCTGGCAGTGTGGTAGAGATCGGTTATAAAGCTTTTTATTTTTGCAATAGTTTGGAAAGTGTAACGATACCTAGCAGTGTGACAGAGATAGGTTATGAAGCTTTTTCTGGTTGTAAAAATCTAAAGTCAATAGATGTAGCATCGGAAAACAATAACTATGTTTCTGTTAGCGGCATTTTATTCAATAAAGATAAAACAAAGCTAGTCTGTTATCCGGCAGGTAAAACAGAAATTAATTATGATGTTCCATATGGTGTAATAGTTATAGATGATGGTGCTTTTGCTCGTTGTGTTAGTCTTACCAGTATAACTATACCTGATAGTGTGATGAGGATAGGAGGAGATGGTTTTTACGGTTGTTCAAATCTTATGAGTATAACAGTGCCTGATGGTGTGGCTAGTATAGAAGGTTATACTTTTGCATATTGTACAAATCTTAAGAGTATAACGATATCTGACAGTGTGACAAGTATAGATTATGGTGCTTTTATGAATTGTGAAAATCTTACTAGTTTAATTATACCGGAAGGTGTGACAAGCATTTCTAGTAGCACTTTTGAAAATTGCAGTAAACTTGTAAGTATAACTATACCAGATGGTGTGACAAGCATCAGTCATGACGCTTTTAGAAATTGCAGAAAACTTGTAAGTATAACTATACCAGAAGGTGTGGTTAGTATAGGCAGAGAGGCATTTTATTTATGTACTGAACTTGAAAGTATAACGGTGCCGATAAGTTTAAAGTGGTATAACATAGGGACTAATGCTTTTCTAAATTGTAATTTTATAAAACATATACATATTCCAAACGGAACAACTTATTCTGATTATTCTGGAGGCGGAGAATTACCAATTAAATCAGAATATTATTTTGAACTATCCGAATATGGTTCTTGTCCTGACGAAAACTGTCCTATGGGAATGCATCAACCTGATGGACCGATAAAAACCTCATATAATTTAAAAATTACCGATAGTAAAGGTTATGCATTGAAAAACGCCATCGTTGTGTGTGGTGATAAAACTTATGATGCCAGCAACGGTGTAGTTCATATTTCCAATCCCGTTAGTACTTTAATCAGTGTTTCGGCTGACGGTTATAAAAGCGTCAAGGTATCGCTTAATACGCTTTCGACAGGCAGTGTCAATACAGTTTCACTGATTTCTGCATCTTCGGCGGTGAACGCTACATTATCGAATATCTATTTCAGTGAAAAGTCGAATATTGACATGGTGTATGATAACGGAAGCATCGGTACATATATTTCAACCGGAAAGGCAACAGATGTACTTCACGGGGTAAAAACCATTGATCTCAAACGTACATCAAGCGGACATACGTCATATTATGGTTTCTATTTATATTGTGCCGGTAACACAAGCGGTATTTCTTCGTATAAAGTATATAACGGTAATAAGCTGTTGAGCAGTTCTTCGTCCAATAAGATTAAAATCAGTACCTCTCAGTTGAAAGATAACTCAAATCTGAAAGTAGTCTGCCTACTTAATGACGGAAACAGCTTAACATATAATATCAATGTTAAAGCAAACGATAATTCTAATGATTTCAGCTCTTTTCAATTAAGCGGAGATAATATCACATTAGGTTTCTCGGATGATTTAAGCTGGCTTGGCTCGTCTACACTCAGTATACCGAACTTTCCGCTGTATGTAAAAACTTCGGGCGATGAGGTGCGTGTCGGAGTAGGGGTAAATAGAGATGTCCTTGATTCCGAGTCCGGCTTTTTCAATTTTAAAAAGGATTATGAAAAATTCAAATCGGATTTGTCGAAAAATAAAAGTTATTTATCGGCTAAATCCCTTACTGAACTTAAATCGAAATATCTGGCAGATGCAAAGAAATCTTCAATTCCCGGACTGAAAGGCGGCATAGATATTACCATTGTAGGTTGTGGATATGCTAAAATAAACAATAGTGCCGAAGGAACGACGGTAGGTTTTGATCTTGTGATTACCGCTGACTTTTCGGCTACATACTCAAAGCAGTTTTTTGTTTCTGTTGTTCCTGTTGTCCTCAGTATAAAGGGAGGTGTAAAACTGGAAACAACAATTGAAAGTTCAATTTCCGGAATCGGTACTGCGAATACAAAGATCAATGCTGATATAGGACTGGTAATTACACCGTATATTATGCCGTATGCCGGTATAGGTCTGAATAAAGTTGCAAATGTCGGGGTTTACGGTCAGCTTGAATTGCCAATTAATATATGTATTTGTAATACAGATAAGAAATTACAGGGGCTAAATTCCGTTGATATAAGGGGTGAAACAGGTTTCAGAGCTAATTTCCTTACAATGTCGTATAACTGGACTTTATTCAGTGGAACAAAAAATCTGTACACAAGAAATCAAAACCGCATAAGCGATACTATAAGTTTGCGTGAAGAAATTGTTAACTGTATTCCGCAATTTAATGAAACTGCGGTTGATCCGGCGTTGAATATTGATAATTATACGGTATCACAAAGTAATCAGCAACTTGCTGTAACTGAGAACGATAACGGACTTATTGCTAAAGATGTTTCTTATCTGGCTTCTTCAGATGTCATTGTTACTGATGAGCTGACAATACTGGCATCAACAAATAGTGATGTAAGCAGAGGGGTAAACAACCAAAGTTATGTTGTGACATCTGTATTCAAAGACGGAAAATGGAGTAATGTAAAGGCAGTCAACGATAACGGTTACGGCGAGTACAGCCCGAAATTATACAAGAGCGGCAACGATATATTCCTCATATATCAGCAGGCAACAAAACTGTTTTCGGATGATGCGTCAAACAGTGAAATAACAGATAATATAGGAATAGCTGTATCGAAATTCAATTATGAAACGCTCGAATTTGAAAACACAAATGTTATTTACAGCAAAGATGGATATAATTTCGCACCCGATGCAAATGATGATTGTACGGTATGGGTTAACAATACGGATGGTAGTCCATTCGGAAACACCGAAAATAACAGTATAGTTCTTTATGACGGAACAGATATCAAGGAAATCAAAACAGGAATAGGTTATATTATTTTTGCAAAATCGGGTAAAATTTCAGATGATGTGTATATAGCATATACAGTTGACAGTGACGGTGATTTTGGAACTTTTGATGATATACAGCTTTATGTGATTGATACAAAGGGCGGAGAACCAATGCTTGTAGATGAGGGCTGTATAGAAAATTTTGAATTTACTGCGGATAAATACGGCACATTATTATGGACAAATGATGAACGGTTATGTTATACGCAAAAGCCAGAATCTTCGAGTGTCATAAAAACCGATGATTATATAAGCGGCGGATTCGGTGTTTTAGATGATAATACAATTTATTTCAGCGGAAAAAACGCTACAACGGAGAGCAGTGTATATCTGATGGAATATAACGGAATTAAGTGGTCTGCTCCTTATGAATACTATTCTTGCTACGGTAATATTGTTGCACTGAGTTCTGACGGTCAGAACATACTTGTTAATGCCGGAGAAACTGACAGTGTAACCGAACCGCATAAACTGTATCTTGTAAAGGTTAAAAAGAGCAAGGACATAGTGCTGAATTTAGCAGATGTAAATTCAAATTATCTTGTCAATTCCTCACAGATACCGATAGATGTATCGCTTACTAACAACGGCTCGGAAACGGTGCAGACGGCAGCGTTCAGAATATCCGATGAGCAGATGAACACGATAAACACCTATACGCTGGACAACCTTAATATACAGCCCGGTGAAACGTCGGAATGCACCCTGCTTATTAAGCCCGAAGACAACTGTATCGGCAAGAAGATATATGTTACGGTAGCAGAGCCTTCCGATTCATCGGTGCTTACAGATGAGGCACTTGACGCTGATCTTGAAAACGACAGAACTCCCGAAAACAACAGATATGGTCTTGACTTTACTAAATCTGACCTTGAGGTGAAAACGGAAGAGTATAAGTTTGGCGAAAACCATTCGCTTATATTTACCGTTCTCAACAATACCGATGTTGTAACAGGCGGAACGCTGAAGGTATCTGACAGCACGGGTAAGGAGATACTCAGCAGACACTTTGACGATATTTCGTTCAACGAATCCAAGATTGCCGAGCTTGATGAATCGGAGCTTGTGCCGGAGGGAAAATTCAGCGATGAGATAACGGTTACCGTTATCAGCGACAATGACGAATATTATGACTACAACAATACGGCTACACAGTGGATTTCGCTCACGTTTGACGAGAAGTTCGACGATTTTTCGGCAACGGATATAAATAAGAACGGTCTGACATTGAAATGGGACGGCATATCGCAAAAATGCGGAGTTTTCATTGAACAGCTTGTCGGTGACGAGTGGAAAGAGATAGCAACTCTGAATGACGGTTCTGTAGGCAAATATGCTGTCAGCGGACTTACGGAATCAACAAAATACGAGTTCAGAATAAGAGCATTTAAAAATTATGGCAGTGAAACAGGCTACAGCGAATGTAAAATGCTTGAGGTAAGTACCTGCCATATGTTCGGCGAATGGCAAACCACGGTTAAGCCCACCTGCACTGAGGGCGGTGAAATGATACGCAGCTGCTCGGTATGCGGGGCGGAGGAAACCAAGACGATTGATGCACTCGGACATGATTATTCTGAGCAGTGGACGGTCGATGAAGAAGCCGACTGCGTTAATGACGGCTCGAAGTCAAGGCATTGCTCAAGATGTGACGCAAAGACCGATGTTACTGTAATTGAGGCAAAGGGTCATACGGAGGTTGTCGACAAGGCGGTAGCGGCAACGTGTACTGCGGACGGATATACCGAGGGCAAGCACTGCTCGGTTTGTAATGCGGTTATTGTGGCACAGGAAAAAATAGCGGCTACTGGGCATAAATATGTTGAAACCGTGGTTGAACCAAGCTACAGCAACAGAGGGTATACATTGTACGAATGTTCGGTGTGCGGTTACAGCTATAAGGATAATTATGAGGAACAGCTTATAGTTCCTGCGGTTACGGGTTTTGCTTCCGGCTCGCAGACAAAATCATCGGCGGTACTCGGCTGGGATAAGGTTTCCTGTGCGGACGGATATGCGGTCGAACTGTACACGGGCGGAAAGTGGAACGAGGTGTTCAGGACTTCCGACAGCAGTGTTACAAGCTGTACTGTAGGTTCTCTCAAGGCGGATTCAATCTATACGCTCAGGATAAGGGCATTCAAAGATACCGATGACGGCACTGTCTATAGCGACTACACAAGGCTTGCGGTAAAGACAAAACTTGCAGGTGTTACGGGGCTTAAGGCACAGGGCGTTACGGCTACGGCGGTAAAGCTGGACTGGGCAAGAAATGCAGGTGCTACGGGCTACATAATCGAGCAGTACAAGGGCGGTAAGTGGACGCAGATTGCAGTTACCAAAAACAATTACACTCTCACCTTTACTGTCAAGGGGCTTGCAGAATGCACTCCGTATTCATTCCGTGTAAAAGCATATAAGAATGACGGCGGCAAGACAAATTACAGCGACTATGTGACTGTCAAAGCGTCAACGCTTTTAGGCACGGTGAAGAACGCCAAGGTCACATCGACCACGGGTACATGGATTACGCTCGGCTGGGACAGAAATACCGGTGCTACGGGTTATGTCCTTGAACAGTATAAGGGCGGACGGTGGACGGAAATTGCGGTCACCAAAAACAACACCACGCTTAAGTTTACTGTTAAGGGACTTAAGAATGATACCACATATTCGTTCAGAATAAAAGCGTATAAAACGGTCGGAGATACAACAACTTACGGAAGTTATGTAAGAATAGTAGGAACAACTGATATACCGAATGTTGCAAAGTTCACAGGTTCTGCGGTTTCTGCAAGTGCCGTAAAACTCGACTGGAGCAAGAATGACAAGGCTACGGGCTACGTTATCGAGCAGTATAAGGGTGGACGGTGGACTGAAATCAAGGCTGTGGATAATGATATTACCGAAATCACGGTTGAGGGGCTTGCAAAGGGTACGGCATATACGTTCCGCATCAAATCTGTCAAAACGGTTGACGGTGCGGACAAGAGCAGTGAGTATGCAAGCGTTAAGGTTAAAACGGCTGAGTAAGTTTTAAATATCAATGCCCACCGCTACGGGATTTTCTGTGGCGGTGGGTCAATTTTTACCCTTTTGGGTATTGTAACTTTGCCGAAAGAGTTATATTATAATTATTAGGAAAAGTGTATGTGCAGGGGTACGGCAACTTTTCATTATTCTTTACAATTCAAGGAGGGTTTTGATATGAAATACAGAAAATTAGCAAGCGGATTTGTGGCGGCGACAATGGCGGTCGGCGTTTTCGCTACGCCGTTCGGAGAGGTGCTTCCTGTTATACGGGAGAGCGTTGCTGTCAATGCGGGGGCAGAAGTGTACGGAGATTTTGAGTACAGCGTTTCGGGTGATACAGCCGAAATAACAAAATATAAGGGCAGTGCAAGTGCGTTGGTCATACCGTCTGAAATTGACGGAAAAAAGGTGACCGGTATAGGAAGAATGGCATTTGCAAGCTGTACAACGCTCACCGATGTAACCATACCGGACAGCGTGACGAGCATAGGAGATTGGGCGTTTTCGGATTGTGACGCTATTGTGAACGTAAAAATACCGGACACAGTTACATATTTGGGAGAATACGCATTTAGAAGCTGTAGTTCGCTTAAGAGCGTACATATACCGAAGGGTATTAAAACAATCGAAATGAGAGCGTTTCTCTCATGCAGTTCTCTCGAAAGCCTGACTATTCCGGAAAACATAACAAGCATCGGACTTGGTGCGTTCAGCTTATGTAAAAAGCTGACCGATGTCACTATACCCGGAAATGTGAAAACTGTCGGGGAAGGCGCATTCAGCAATTGTAACGGGCTTTTAAACGTGACAATATCAGACGGTGTTACGAGCATAGGTAAGAGTGCATTTGCAAGCTGTTATTTGCTGAAAAGTATAACGATAGCGGACAGCGTTACGAGCATCGGAGATGACGCATTCTATTGGTGCAGTAATCTGACAAGCGTCAAGCTGCCGAAGAATCTTGGGAAGATAAACAGTTATACTTTCAGATTTTGTAAAGGGCTTACGGATATAAGCATACCGGACGGCGTTACGAGCATAGACAGATGTGCGTTTATGGGTTGTGAAGCGCTCACAAAAGTGATAATACCGAAAAGTGTGACGGTAATCGAAGAGAGTGCTTTTTACGGCTGTAAAGTGCTTGCCGACGTAACCATACCAGAGGGTGTTACAACCATCGGCGAAGAGGCGTTTTGTGACTGCACGGCTCTGCTTAGCGTAAAGATACCCAAGAGCGTTACAGCCATAGGCAATCATGCTTTCGGATATAATGAGAGTTATACGAAGATCGCCGGTTTCAAGGTATATTGCTATAAGAACAGTACGGGCGAAAAATACGCAAACGACAACGGCTTTATCTGTGAACCGGTTGCGGTTACAACGGTTGACGCTGTGACGGGTTTTGACGCAGATAAGGTTACGAGCGGTTCTGCTACGCTGAAATGGGATAAGGTTTCCGATGCGGACGGATATGCGGTCGAACTGTACACGGGCGGAAAGTGGAACGAGGTGTTCAGGACTTCCGACAGCAGTGTTACAAGCTGTACTGTAGGTTCTCTCAAGGCGGATTCAATCTATACGCTCAGGATAAGGGCATTCAAAGATACCGATGACGGCACTGTCTATAGCGACTACACAAGGCTTGCGGTAAAGACAAAACTTGCAGGTGTTACGGGGCTTAAGGCACAGGGCGTTACGGCTACGGCGGTAAAGCTGGACTGGGCAAGAAATGCAGGTGCTACGGGCTACATAATCGAGCAGTACAGGGGTGGAAAGTGGACTGCAATTGCCACCACAAAGAATAACACCACGCTTACGTTTACTGTGAAGGGGCTTGCAGAGGGTACTACTTATTCTTTCAGAATAAAATCATTCAGAAAGACGGGAAGTACGACTGAGTTCAGCGAATATACGGCTATAAAGGCGGCTGCTCTTCTTGACGGTGTGTCCGATTTCAAGGTCACATCGGTAACAGGCTCGTGGATAACTCTTGAGTGGGCTAAGAATGACAAGGCTACGGGCTACGTTATCGAGCAGTACAAGGGCGGAAAGTGGACGGTAATTGCTACCACGAAGAACAACACCACGCTTAAGTTCACGGTTAAGGGACTTAAGAACGATACCACCTATTCGTTCAGAATAAGGGCGTATAAGACTGTCGGCGGTGTTACAGCTTACAGCGATTATGTGAGAATTGCAGGCAAGACGAGGATACCGAATGTTGCAAAGTTCACAGGTTCTGCGGTTTCTGCAAGTGCGGTAAAGCTCGACTGGAGCAAGAATGACAAGGCTACAGCTTATGTTATCGAGCAATATAAGGGCGGAAAGTGGACGGCACTTGCTACAACAAAGAATAACACTACGCTTACGTTTACTGTGAAGGGGCTTGCAGAGGGTACGGCTTATTCTTTCAGAATAAAATCATTCAGAAAGACGGGAAGTGCGACTGAGTTCAGTGAGTATGCAAGCGTTAAGGTTAAAACGGCTGAGTAAGTTTTAAACTATATTTTTTCGCCGTCGGGGGAGGCTCCGGCGGTGATTTATTTCTAAGATATAAACGAATAATCAGATAATTCAAGGTCGATACTTGACAGATATTGTTCACGGTGATATACTAAAATAAAATCAAAAAACATTTATGGTGAATATTTGCGGAGAAAAATATGTGCAAGGTGATGAATTACAATTTATGTAAACGGGGGGGGGCTTTCTGAAAGCACCTCTGTAAGTAATGCACAAAATTTCTGCGTAAAATTCAATATGGCAATAAAGGCACAGTCTGCATAGGTCGGACTGTGCCTTTTTATATTATCTGTTACAATGTATAGTAATCGGAATTTGTGTGCTTTTTTTGTCGTTATGAAAGTTGATTTTGCCCGATAGGTTGAAAGAGGGAAAAATTTAAGGTATTATCAAACAAGAAGATTGCGGTTATTTTACAACTGTATACAGTCGATTAAGGAGGAAAATTATGATTAAAAGTGTAAAAAGACTGGGTGCGGCAGTACTGTCGGCGGTTATGATGCTGACAGCCGTAGCAACGCCGCTGGGGGATAATCTGCCTGCGGTGAGGGAGAGTACGAGTTTGACGGCAGGGGCGGACAGTTATTGGGTCGGAAGTTCTAAATACGGATATTATGCTAACAATAGCACCGCACTTAATGAAGTTAAGGCAATTATGAGTAAGAATTGTTCGTCAAGCGAAATAGCACGTTTTAATAAAATATTGAGTGAGTTTCCGTTATCAGGGTATTTTAATTCATACAAGACAAAAGCTTGTACTTGGCATTGTTCAACATGTAATAGTTGGGATGAACTTATAGCAAAAGGCTGTAGATCCAGTTTTTATGACGATGAAACAGGAAAAACAGTTCCTTGTTCAATGACGGATTGGAATAATGCAATTCAATGTGCCGGATATGCTGTATACTGCTATTACAGATTTATGGGAAAAACGACCGCAGATATTATAACTTTACCCAAAGGTTTTACGGCGGATCAGTTAAAGAGCGTTTTTTCTGATAAAACTATTCGTACCGGTGCACATTTCAGAAAGTTGCCCGGACATTCTTTGTGCTATCTGACACGTGATGATAATTATATTTATTTTATAGATGCAAACTCAGGTTATAATTCGGCAACTGGTTGCGGTTCAAAAGATAGTAAAGGTCATTATCAAACTTGCTGTAAAATAAATCTGCATAAATACACTTATAAAGAGTTTGCAAGTGCTTGTTCTTCCGGTAAATTAACTATATATAATTCGAGCACATCCAAGTTTGATAACGGTACAACCGATAATGTAAAACTACCCGGAATATCTTCAAAAAAATCAAATACGGTTAGCGATACAAATGCTTTTGTTGTAACTGATGTATATAAACCGTCAAATTACAAACTGACAAAAGCGGGAATATGTATTAGAAGAGAAGATGGCACATATGATAACGGCTGGTCGGAGTTCCATAATACTGCAAGCACATGGACGGGTTATGACTATATGTACATATCATATGATATGAACAGTGAGGTCAAAATTACATTAAGACACGGCACGAAATATTACTATAAATTTTATGCTGTAATAGAAGGTAAGGAATACTGGAGCCCTGAACAATCATTTACTACAACCGGCTCCCACTCATACGGTTCGTGGTATACAAAGACTTCGGCGACCTGCACGAGCGGAGGAACGGAAGAGCGTAAATGCTCCTGCGGAGCGACAGAGAGCCGTTCGACATCGGCTTTAGGACACAATTACGGAAGTACATATTTTGAGGCGGATCATCCGCATAAGTATGCGCATTTGTGTCAGAGATGCGGATATAAGGAGTTTACCGGCGGCAATTTAGCAATATACGAAAAATGCGATATATGCTATAATGAAAATTTACCGAGTAAACCATGTTTAAATATTTCATCAAATGGTTTTAAAGAATCTGATAACGTATCGTTTACATGGGATCCTACCGATAAAACAACGCATTATAATTTAACTGTTGAGGTTTTATCAGGCGATGAATACAAGACTGTTTGCAGACAGACATATGTTAACAGCGGTTTTCAAGCAACATTCGGAAAAGGGCAATATAGAGCTGTATTAGATTCATACAACAGCAATATGTTCCATCAGTATACTTCTGACTGGAGAGATTGGGTACACAATAGCAGCGATTATGTATACTTTGATATAGAATGCGCACATGAATTTTTGGAAGAAGTTGTGAGTCCGACATACGATAATGAGGGCTACACTCTTCATACCTGCACAAAGTGCGGTTACAGCTTTCAGGATGATTTTGTACCGGCATTATCACATAACAAGGTCACAGGTCTTAGAGCAAAGGTACGGTATACCAATTCATTAATACTTGCATGGGATGAAAACGAAGACGCAGGCGGATATGAAATTGAGCAGTATAGGGACGGAGATTGGCAATGTATTGAAACCATTTATGATAATACGGAAGTTTCATACAAGGTTGATGATCTCAGAGCAGATACGACATATACTTTCAGAATCAGACCTTTTGTATGCATTCAGGACTATAATTCCTATGGGGAATACACAAGACTGGCGGCGAAGACAAGAATACCAAACGTAACCGGATTGACAAGTAAGAGTATATCATCAAGCACGATTACTCTTTCATGGAATAAAAACAATAAGGCAACAGGCTATGTTATTGAACAGTACAAGGGTGGCAAGTGGTCAGGAATCGCAACTACTAAAAACAATACTACGCTTTCATTTACTGTTAAAGGACTTGAAACTGATACTACGTATACATTCCGTGTAAAAGCATACAGAACTGTAAATGGAAAAACAGAATACAGTGAATACAGAAGAATTCAGAAAACGACCGCAATGGATAACGTAACCGGTTTCAAGGTTAAAAGTACTACGTCAAATTCTGTAACTCTTACATGGAATAAGACAGATAGAACAACTGATTACAAAATTGAACAGTACAAAGGCGGAAAATGGGTTGATGTAGATTACATATCAAATGAGAAAAGTCCTGTATACACTGTGACAGGACTTGCTCCGGATACCACTTATACATTCAGAATAATGGCATTGAAAATAACCTGTATGCCTGAAGCAAATAACAACAGTGACTATGTTAGAGTTGCCGGAAAAACAAGAATCTCAAACGCTGCGAAATTTGCCGGTACAGCACTTTCAAATAGTGCTATAAAGCTCGTGTGGAGTAAAAATAATATGGCTACAGGCTATGTTATCGAGCAGTATAAGGGTGGTAAGTGGACGGCAATTGCTACCACAAAGAATAATACCACGCTTACGTTTACTGTGAAGGGGCTTGCGAAGGGTACTACTTATTCTTTCAGAATAAAATCGTTCAGAAAGACGGGAAGTACGACCGAGTTCAGCGAGTATACGGCTATAAAGGCGGCTACATTAAAATGACAGCTTATGTAAGCCTAACCGGTGAATGATTTATTCTGTATTAAAAGGAGAGAGGTTATGAAATTCAAGAAATTGACCGCCGGTATAGTGGCGGCGGTAATGGCATTTACGGCCGTTGCAACGCCGCTGGGGGATAATCTTCCTGCGGTGAGGGAGAGTACGAGTTTGACGGCGAGTGCTGCAAGTTGGCCAAGTGATTACAGGAACTGGTCGCAGGCTGCATCAGACAATTCGATGATGAGAAGTTACGGATGTTGGGTTGTTGCTCAGGCTAAGCTATTGCAAGAAATAGGGGCAACGCCGTCAGGATTTAATCCGGATAGTTATCTTAATTGGGAAAAATCGAATGGATATATCAATTCGAATTTTAATCAGGTGAATGGTGTGAATGCACCTTGCAAATATGCTCAACAACAAGGCAAATCACTTTCATATCTCGGAACAACATCGTCAAATATTACATCTAAAATATGGGATAATATCAATAATGGATATTATTCAATTATATATGTAAAAACATCCGCTGGTTCATCTCACTATGTTATGATTGGAAATGCACTTTCAAAAAGCAATAATGCAATATGGGTGTACAATTCTAACACAGCTCAGTCAAGTGCCAAACCTACATCATTGAGTTCAAAAAATTATACACTCAAAGAACTCTATACCTATAAAAGCGGTTCAACACCCTCAACCGATAATGTAAAATTAACCGGTACATCTTACAAAATCGCTAATACAGTCAGTGATACAAATGCTTTTGTTGTAACTGATGTTTATAAACCGTCAAATTATAAGTTGACAAAAGCCGGTATACGTATCAGAAGATATGACGGTTCATACGATAACGGCTGGTCGGAGTTTCATAATACAGCAAGCACATGGACAGGTTATGACTATATGCGAATATCGTATGATATGAACAGTGAGGTCAAAATTACATTAAGGCACGGTACAAAATATTATTATAAGTTTTATGCTGTAATAGAAGGTAAGGAATACTGGAGTCCTGAACAATCATTTACTACAACCGGTTCTCATTCCTACGGTTCGTGGTATACAAAGACTTCGGCGACCTGCACGAGCGGAGGAACGGAAGAGCGTAAATGCTCCTGCGGAGCGACAGAGAGCCGTTCGACATCGGCTTTAGGACACAATTACGGAAGTACATATTTTGAGGCGGATCATCCGCATAAGTATGCGCATTTGTGTCAGAGATGCGGATATAAGGAGTTTACCGGCGGCAATTTAGATTATTATTATCTGTGTGCAACCTGTACTCATCTGACGAAGCCTGAGATTACGAAAATTACAGGCGATTTAGTTGATAATTCCGAGATTACGATTGAATGGACAGCAAGCGAAAGTGATAAGCTGGCTAACTATTGGCTTGATGTATTTGACCCTGACGGACAAAATGTAGTTGATGTAAGTACCGGGAAAATAAACAGTTATACATTTACTCCTGTTAAAACCGGTACATATACCATTAAAACCTTCGCCGCTCCTATCGGAAATAAGGATGGTAGCGGAAGCGTAGGCGCAGAAACAACAATCGAGATTGGCTGTAATCATAACTACAGTACAGAGATTGTGAATCCGACATACGATAATGAGGGTTACACTCTTCATAAATGTACAAAGTGCGGCTACAGCTATAAGGATAATTACACGCCTGCGTTAAAGCTGACAGAATTAACCGGAGTGAAGGTAAAGACGCAGGGAACTGCCTCGCTGACTCTTGCGTGGGATAAGAACGCAAGTGCAAAGGGATATATCATTGAGCAGTATAAGGGCGGTAAGTGGACGCAGGTTGCAAAGACGAGCAGTAACACAGCGGTTACATATACTGTAAACGGACTTGCGGCGGACACGACATATACCTTCAGAATCAAAGCCTATGTTATTTCGGGCGAATCGGAGATATACGGCGGCTATGTAAAAATCGCAGGCAAGACAAGGATACCGAATGTTGCATCGTTCAAGGGCAGAGCGGTTTCGCAGACGGCGGTGAAGCTCGACTGGAGCAAGAATGACAAGGCTACAGGCTATGTTATCGAACAGTATAAGGGCGGTAAGTGGACGGCACTTGCTACCACGAAGAACAATACCACGCTTACGTTTACTGTCAAGGGGCTTGCAGAGGGTACTACTTATTCTTTCAGAATAAAGTCGTTCAGAAAGACGGGAAGTACGACCGATTTCAGTGAGTATACGGCTATAAAGGCGGCTACGCTTCTTGACGGTGTGTCCGATCTCAAGGTCACATCGGTAACAGGCTCGTGGATAACTCTCGAATGGGCTAAGAATGACAAGGCTACAGGCTATTCTATCGAGCAGTACAAGGGCGGTAAGTGGACGGTAATCGCTACTACGAAGAATAATACCACGCTTAAATTTACTGTTAAGGGACTTAAGAATGATACCACCTATTCGTTCAGAATAAGGGCATATAAGACTGCCGGTGCTTCAAATGTTTACAGCGATTATGTGAGAATCGCAGGCAAGACGAGGATACCGAATGTTGCAAAGTTCACAGGTTCTGCGGTTTCTGCAAGTGCTGTGAAGCTCGACTGGAGCAAGAATGACAAGGCTACTGGCTATGTTATCGAGCAGTATAAGGGTGGAAAGTGGACGGCACTTGCTACCACAAAGAACAACACCACGCTTACGTTTACTGTCAAGGGACTTGCAAAGGGTACTACTTATTCTTTCAGAATAAAATCATTCAGAAAGACGGGAAGTACGACTGAGTTCAGCGAATATACGGCTATAAAGGCGGCTGCTCTTCTTGACGGTGTGTCCGATTTCAAGGTCACATCGGTAACAGGCTCGTGGATAACTCTTGAGTGGGCTAAGAATGACAAGGCTACGGGCTATTCTATCGAGCAGTACAAGGGCGGTAAGTGGACGGTAATTGCTACTACGAAGAATAACACAACGCTTAAGTTCACGGTTAAGGGACTTAAGAATGATACCACATATTCGTTCAGAATAAGGGCATATAAGACTGCCGGCGGTGTTACAGCTTACAGCGATTATGTGAGAATCGCAGGCAAGACGAGGATACCAAATGTGGCTACGTTCAAGGGCAGTGCGGCTTCTGCAAGTGCTGTGAAGCTCGACTGGAGCAAGAACGACAAGGCTACAGCTTATGTTATCGAGCAGTACAAGGGCGGAAAGTGGACGGTGCTTGCGACTACAAAGAACAATACTACACTTACGTTTACTGTGAAGGGGCTTGCAAAGGGTACTACTTATTCTTTCAGAATAAAGTCGTTCAGAAAGACGGGAAGTACGACTGAGTTCAGCGAGTATGCAAGCGTTAAGGTTAAAACGGTTGAGTAAGTTTAAAATATCACAGCCCACCGCTGCGGGGTTTTCTGTGGCGGTGGGCTTTGTATATGATAAAAAGTGCTTTATTATGCGGTTTGGGAGGCTTAAAAAGGTGGCTTTTGATAATTTCAAAAATTTTTTCGAAAACCCCTTGATTTTTGTAAATTTATATGTTAGAATAAGCAACGGGTAAACGATTACACGAACGGCGATAAAACGTTGCGGATTGTGATAAGTTATGATAAGCTATGATAAATCAAGGCAGGCTGAAATGGGTCGTGAAAAGCTGTGATAAATCAAGGTAGGTTATGACGGGTTGCGATGAGCTGTGAAGGCTGTGACGGGTTGCAAAAAACATAGCAAGTTACAAATTATGCAATAACTGTTTGTGAGGCGTGCGGTGTGCAAAGCGCCGTGAGCGGAGGGTCGTTTAGCAAGAAGCAGCGGGGGAATACCCGTATGGAAAGTAAATTTTGGCGGAAGTGTGACCGCCGTTTTGAAAGGAAAGGTATAATCTATGAAGTATTCAGACGGTTTCTGGATGAACAAGTCGGGCTACGACGTAAACTATGCAACTCAGATCTATGAGGTAAAGGCTACAGACAACTCGATAACCGTATATGCCACTAACCAGTGGATCGGTAACAGAGGAATGACGCTTGGCGGTCCTGTTCTTGAGATCACCTTTACATCTACGCTTGCCGATTCGATCAAGGTTACGATCGAGCATTACAAGGGTGCTGTAAAGAAGGGTCCGGACTTCACATTATATGAGGATGCAAACTTCAAGCCTGTTATAAACGAGAAGGACGAGTACTGGGAGCTTGTTTCGAACAAGACTTCGGTAAGAATCGGCAAGGCAGGCGGAGCATGGGATATAAAATACTTCTATGACGGAAAGCTGCTCACAAAGGAAGGCTGGAGAACAACTTCTTATATCGAAGAACAGCCCTGGCTCACAGACTACCGTATGGAAGGCACAAAGGCGGAGCGTTTCTACGCACACGCATCTACAGACGAGCCTGCAAGAATAAGAGAGATGCTCAACATCTCCGTAGGCGAGAACATCTACGGCTTCGGCGAGAAGTTCTCTACATTCGTAAAGAACGGTCAGACGGTAGAAGTATGGAACAACGACGGCGGTACCTGCTCTGAGCAGACATACAAGTCAATCCCCTTCTATGTATCATCAAGAAACTACGGTGTATTTGTAAATCACCCCGAGAACGTTACGTTTGAAGTAGCAAGCGAAACGGTTTCAAAGGTTGCTTTCTCCGTTCAGGGCGAGAGAATGGAATACTTCGTAATGGGCGGTAAGACAATAGCAGACGTACTCGGCGTTTACACAACGCTGACAGGCAAGCCTGCGCTTCCTCCTGCATATACATTCGGTCTGTGGCTGACAACATCATTCACTACAAACTATGACGAGGAAACAGTTTCGTTCTTCATAGACGAAATGGCAAGACGTGATATTCCTCTGGAGGTATTCCACTTCGACTGCTTCTGGATGAAGGAATTCAACTGGTGCGACTTCACCTGGGATAAGAGAATGTTCCCCGATCCTAAGGCTATGCTCGCACGTCTTAAGGAAAAGAAAATTGAAATCTGCGTATGGATCAATCCTTATATTGCTCAGCAGTCATCCTTATTTGACGAGGGCGTAAAGAACGGCTATTTCATCAAGAAGACGGACGGCGGCGTATTCCAGTGCGATATGTGGCAGCCCGGTATGGCTATCGTTGACTTTACGAATCCTGAGGCTTGCAAGTGGTACAAGGCAAAGCTGAGAACACTGTGCGAGATGGGCGTTGACGCATTCAAGACGGACTTCGGTGAGAGAATACCCACAGCCGATGTTGTATACAGCGACGGTTCCGATCCTTACAGAATGCACAACTACTACACATATCTCTACAACAAGTGCGTATTTGAGGTGCTTGAGGAATTCTACGGCAAGGATAAGGCTTGTCTGTTCGCACGTTCTGCTACGGTCGGCGGTCAGCAGTTCCCTGTACACTGGGGCGGCGACTGCTTCAGCCAGTACGAATCAATGGCTGAAACGCTCCGTGGAGGACTTTCACTCTGCTTATCAGGCTTCGGCTACTTCAGCCACGATATTTCGGGCTTTGAGGCTACAGGCTCACCCGACTTATACAAGAGATGGTCTGCATTCGGCCTTATGTCTTCACACTCAAGACTTCACGGCAACAGCTCATACAGAGTACCGTGGAACTTTGACGAAGAAGCGTGCGACGTTCTGCGTCACTTCACAAAGCTCAAGGGTCGCCTGATGCCGTATCTGTTCGCTAACGCAGTAAAGGCTCACGAAAAGGGCGTTCCTATGATGAGAGCTATGGTTATGGAATACAGCGACGATCCTGCCTGCTTACCTCTTGACAGACAGTATATGTTCGGTGATAATCTGCTTATCGCTCCCGTATTCAACGAGGAGGGTACTGCTCAGTTCTATCTGCCCAAGGGCAAGTGGACCGATATTCAGACAGGAGAAGTTCTTGAGGGCGGTAACTGGTACGACAAGAAGTATGACTACTTCTCAATGGGTATGTATGCTAAGCCCAACAGCATAATCGCTTACGGTAACTTTGAGCGTAACTTTGCATATGACTATGTTGAGGGCGCAAAGCTCGTTATCTATCAGCTTGAGGACGGCAAGAACACTCAGTGCAAGATCTACGATAAGGACGCTAAGCTTGAGCTTACTGTTATGGCTGAGAGAAACGGTGATACAATCACTGTTACACATACAGCTACAGACAAGCACTTCACAGTTGAAAGCGCAGAGGGTCTTAATGTAGTTATAAGCAAGTAATTATAACGGAATATAAAGGAACGGTCGGCAGATGCCGGCCGTTTTGCTTTTCTTGACAGGAAGAAATGATTAAATATTTTGGCTGATATGCTTCTGCTATATCGTTCAGTTCTGAATATGATAATAAGCTACCGATAGTTCTTTTTTGAGAGATAGCACTTCCGGAGCGTTCATTTAAAGGCAAGGGTGGTGGCGATTTTTGAGGGGTAGTGAGGAAAATCTCAATGATGGTGCGGATGGGGAGCAATCCCCACCGTCACGGCTCGGAATAGTTTCAGAATCGTAAAGGCAGGACTATCTGAATACTGTACAGCAAGCCAAAAAATTGTATCAGCCGTGCCACCTCCCCTTTTTCGAGGGGAGGCAAGTGTGGTGGTGCTTTTCGAGGGGTAGTGCGGTTTTGAGGAGGGGTGGTTCGAGCAAGGGATTATCGTTCTTTTGCAATGGTCGTGGGGATAGAGAGGTTCGGTGCAACGGGAGACAATCCCTCCGGTAGTCGCCCGAATTTTTTACGGGCGACAGCACCTCACCTTTGACAAGGGGGGCAAGAATGTGGTGCTTTTCGAGGGGTAGTGCGGATTTTGAAAGATTAATGTCAGTGCAGTTGTAACGGTATACTCACGAAAATATTAATGCCTTGTCGGTACAGAAGCAGTTTTAGGCGGTGTTGCTCACGCAACAGTCCGAGAACGTTTTACCATAAATCTTTTGTCTGACGGCAAAATACGGCGTAACGCCGTGTCGGTTTACACCGACTTGATTTTATGGTATAATTATAGTAACAACTTAAACGGAGGTGGAATCATGACAGATACAGAGATCAGCAGATATATGGCACTGCTCTTAAGGCATAAGCCCGAAATTGCAGGACTTGTACTTGACAAACAGGGCTGGGCGGACGTTGATATGCTTCTGAAATGTATAAGCAAAAATATGGAGCCGGTGAGCTTTGAGCGGTTGTGCGAAATCGTGAAAAACGACAGCAAGCAGAGATATTCGTTCAACGAGGATAAAAGCCGCATCAGAGCGAATCAGGGCCATTCGGTCAATGTTGACGTAGGGCTGAAGGCTGCTGTGCCGCCGGAATATCTTTATCACGGCACTGCGACAAGATTTGTCGAATCTATTGACAGCGGCGGGATTATCCGAAAAACAAGGCTTTACGTTCATCTGTCAAAGGATACCGAAACCGCAACGCAGGTTGGTATGCGGCACGGCAAGCCGTTTATATACCGTGTAAGGAGCGGAGAGATGGCAAGGGACGGATATGTGTTTTATCTGTCTGAAAACGGCGTATGGTTGACGGAAAACGTGCCTGTGAAGTACCTTGAAAAAACATGGCAGGATGACGCTTGACTTTTTTGAAAACCGGTGGTACAATATTAAGGCAATACCGCACAAAGACCATATTTTGTATTTTGTGTGCATCTTGCTTGCATATTTTCCGTCATCTTGCACAATTCGTCCTTGCAAGGCGTCAGCCTTGCTGTGTCCTCATTGTACAATCTGACGAAAAATCTGACTTCACAATATGCACACAATCTTTGTGCGGTATTGCCTTAAAAGACTGAATAGGGGAGCTTTTTGCTGAGAGGAAGTTCGACTTCGACCCTTGACCTGATGCGGATAATGCCGCCGTAGGAATTTCACGATATTTCTATAGCTTGTATTATCCCCGACTGTATTCAGCCGGGGAATTTTTGCGTTAAAGCAGGTATTCGGTTAAATTTATTTAACGGAGGTTTTTCAAATGAAAAACGAAAAGGTACTTACACTTGTTGAGGGAGCGGTGATGGTTGCGCTTGCGACCGTGCTTAGCTTTGTAAAGATCGTTCATCTGCCGTGGGGCGGATCAATCACTCTGCTGTCGATGCTACCGATAATTGTCTTCAGCATCAAAAGAGGTGTGGCAAACGGTCTTGCGGCATCGTTTGTGTTTGCTCTGATACAGTTCATTCAGGGCTGTGCGGACGGGCTGTTCGGCTGGGGGCTTACTCCTGTGGCACTTGTGGCGTGCATATTCATAGACTATATTTTTGCATTTACGGTGCTGGGGCTTGCGGGAATTTTCAGAAAATACGGAATGCCCGGAGTGATTGGCGGAAGCGTTATGGCTATGGGTCTGCGCCTTGTGTGCCATTATATAAGCGGAGTGCTGATATTCGGCTCATTCGGGGAGCTGTGGAACGGCTTTACCGTAAACGAGCCTTGTCTTTACAGTCTGCTTTATAACGGGGCGTATATGCTGCCGGAGATAGTGTTTACTGTTATCGGAGCGGTTGTATTGATGAGTGTTCCGCAGACGAAAAGGTTGATTTTCAAAAACGTATAAGATGATGAAAAACCACCGTTGCGGGTATGCAACGGTGGTTTTGTATATCGTGGTTATTTCAGGAAGCCCTCGATTATTTTCTCTTCGGCTTCTTCTCTTGTAAGACCCAGCGAGCAGAGCTTTAATATCTGTTCGCCTGCTATCTTGCCGATAGCCGCCTCGTGAATAAGTGCGGCATCAACATTAGCCGCATTGAGAGCCGGCTGTGCATCGACCTTGCCGTTATCCGCAAGTATCGCATCACAGGCGGAATGGCCTGTGCAACGGTTGTTGCCCTCGACTACGGAGTAAAATGCCTGATGGGAATTTCCTCTTGCAACAGAACGTGAAACAAGGTCTGCGCCGCTGTCCTCGCCGTTAAGCTCGACACGGAACTTAGTTACGGCCTCCTCGTCACCGTCGGTCATTATACGCTCACGGACAACTATCTTTGCACCCTTGCCGAGTACGGCGGAAGTGCTTCTTGTTGTTCTGTCGACACCTCTGAGCTGTATCGTATCCATCTCAAGATATGAATCCTCGTCAAGAACGCAGTCTGTGACGGGGTCGATCTTTCTTAGTCCTGTGCCTTTGCCTGTTCCGATATGCTTTTCCTTATAAAGCACTCTTGCGCCTTTTTCAAGGAAGAAGCGGTGAATGCCGTTGTGACGAGCCTGCTCCTCGCCGTCATTATGCACGCCGCATCCTGCTACTACAACAACGTCAGCGCCCTCTCCGATGTAGAAATCGTTATAAACAAGGTCGTCAACATCACTGTGGGTAACGCAGGCGGGAATGAATACCGTTTCGCCGACAGTAAAGGGCTTTACACGGATATTTATACCCGGCTTGTCCTCTTTTGATTCAATAGTGATATTCTCCGACGATCTTCTGCCGGCGCACTTGCTGTCCTCACGGATATTGTATGCACCAGCAAAGCCCGATACCTCATCATAATCGGAGATTATCTTAAGCATTTCGGCTGTTGTGCCGTTGAAATTTACGTCCATTATATTGCTCACTGACAACCGCCTCCGTTTCTCTGGGGACATCTGCAGGCGTATTCTCCGCCGAGCAGTTTCGGAAGGACTTCCTCACGGGGTCCTGCCGTGCGTATTGTGCCGTCTGCGACTACTATTATTTCATCGGCAATCGAAAGAATACGCTCCTGATGTGATATTATAACGAGCGAGCCTGTGGTGCCGTTGCGTATTTCTTCAAACGTTTCCACAAGTCTTGAGAAGCTCCAGAGATCTATTCCTGCCTCCGGTTCGTCAAATACCGACAGCTTGACGTTTCTTGCAAGCACGGTCGCAATCTCTATACGCTTTGCCTCGCCGCCCGATAAAGCGCCGCTCATCTCTCTGTCAATATATTCCTCCGCACACAGACCGACCTTGCCGAGAAGCGCACAAAGCTCGTTGTGACTTAGCTTTTCTCCTGCGGAAAGCTCCAGAAGATCTCTTACCGTAAGACCCTTGAAGCGTACCGGCTGTTGAAAAGCGTAGGCAATGCCCAGCTTTGCTCTGCCTGTGATGTCCATATCCGTTATATCCGTACCGTCAAGGAGAATCTTGCCAGATGTGCATTTTTCCACACCTGCGATGAGCTTTGCGAGGGAGGTCTTGCCGCCTCCGTTTGGCCCTGTAATTACCGTAAGCCTGCTGTCAAGCTTACAGGTTATGCCTTTTATAATAGGTTCTCCGCTTGGAAGCTGCCATTTTACGTCCTGAAATTCCAGCAAAGTAGTTACCCCTTTCATTTTTTATCATATTATCGTACCATATTAACGTGATTATGTCAAGAGGCGGCGGTCGGTATTGAAATTTTTTTCGTTTTGTGATAAAATATTATGAAAATGATATGCGATTTATTTTTGAAAGGTAGGCATATAGGAATGAAGGTTTCTATTATTGATAACAGCTTGTGTGATTCATCGTTTGTAAGCGATGTGAAGCCTGAGGCAATCAAGGCTTATACGGACGCACTCCACGAGTTCGGGGTAAGCTATATCGAAATGACCACAGACAGCTTTATTATGATACCGCCTGCAAGCGATATGTCGAAGATAATACTTCGTATGACCTCGGTGCGTGACCTGCTGTATATAAATTCGTTCGATTTTGCCTATGTTGTCGTGCCTGCACAGCTGACCGACCTTATACCGAAAATCGAAAGGCCGGTTATATCGGAGCTTTGTCTGCACGGGTCGGACTATATGAGGGTCACGGATATGTTTGAAAAGAACTTTGAGCTTGACAAGGTTTCGATGATACGCTTTGTTGACGATTTCAGAAAAAGTCCGCAGGAAATGGCACGGATGCTGGCGGAATACCGCAGGAAATACTACCGTCCGATAGATATATGTCCGACAAACAAATACACGAACGCTGTCAGCGAGGCTATAGCGGCGGTGATAGCGAAAAGCGACAGTCTGACTATGAGATTCGGCGATTACGAACAATATGCGGAACTGCAGGATTACACTGTTTCGCTTGCCACACTTTTCGGCGTAGCACCGTCACCGCAGATGATAATGGCACTTTATAAATGCGGCTGTCTTTATGCGATGATATACGGCAGGCAAGCAAAAAGCTCGCTTGACGACCTGAGATCAAACCAGATCTCGCCGCATTATGTCACTAACGTTGACAAGCCGAAGCCATTTCTGCCAAGTGAGCGGACAAAGACCTCGTCTTACGTTACTCCTCCCGAAACAAAAGAAAAAGAGGGCGGAGAGCTGCTTTACAGCAAGCTTAGAAGTATGATGCTTGACGCAGACAGCGCAGAGGAACTTGAACAGGAAATCGAGCAGTTCTGCACACAGCTTTACAACAAGTATGGCGACAAGTCCGGACATTGAGCCGCTAAGATTGCAAAACGACTATATGTATAAAAAATCCATAAAAACGCAGGCTATATAGTGCAATATGACGAAATGTTAAGCGGCTGAAAAAAATGCTTTTATTTTTACGGCAGATATGCTATAATAATTTTATACTGTGTCGGTATGTACCCGAATATCATTCCGACGCACTGTTTTATGAGATACAGAGCCTTAAAGGGCGTTTTATTATATTGAATTCTATATTTCAGCGAATCGAGGAAGTGTGACTTTTGGAAAAGTTTATTATAAAAGGCGGCACTCCGCTGAGAGGCGAAGTGCGGATAAGCGGAGCGAAAAATGCGGCGGTAGCTATAATTCCTGCGGCGATACTTGCAGAAGATAAGTGCATACTGGAAAATGTACCGTCAATCAGTGATGTTGATGTTGCTCTTGAGATACTCTCGAGCATGGGAGCGCAGATAAGAAGGCTGAGTAAGTCGAAGATAGAGGTGGATACGTCAAGAATCAAGGACGGAACGGTACCTTATGAGCTTGCCCGCTCCACAAGAGGAAGCAGTTATTTTTTAGGTGCGCTGCTCGGCAGATTCAAGAAGGCAAGCGTGCCGCTACCGGGTGGGTGCGACCTTGGCAGCAGACCTATCGATCAGCATATCAAGTGCTTTGAGGCGCTTGGTGCAAAGACTGATATAAAGCACGGTATCGTTGACCTTTCGGCTGACAGGCTTATCGGTACGCAGATATATTTCGACAAGGTGACTGTCGGAGGAACGATAAATGCGCTTCTTGCCTGTGCAAAGGCAGAGGGCCTGACAATAATTGAAAATGCCGCCAAGGAGCCTCATATAGTGGACCTTGCGAATTTCCTCAACTCTATGGGTGCGGATATTATGGGCGCAGGTACGGACGTTATAAAGGTGAAGGGCGTTTCACAGCTTCACGGCACAGAGTATTCGGTCATCCCCGACCAGATAGAAGCGGGAACGTTTATGGTGGCTGCGGCGGCTACCTGCGGTGATATTACGCTGAAGAACGTTATACCGAAGCACCTTGAGCCTATTACGGCAAAGCTACGCAAGATAGGCGTTTATGTTGAGATAGAGGACGATACGGATAATGTAAGGGTAGTCGGCAGACCTCATTATGAGGGTACGGATATAAAGACTTCTCCGCATCCGGGATTTCCTACAGATATGCAACCGCAGATGACAACGCTCCTGGCAATGTCGAACGGTACAAGCATGGTAACGGAGAGCATATTCGATACACGTTTCAAGTATGTTGACGAGCTTCGCAGAATGGGTGCGGATATTACCGTTGACAGCAGGGTAGCGGTAGTAAGAGGCGTGGATCATCTTACGGGTGCTCCGGTAAAGGCGAGCGACCTCAGAGCAGGTGCGGCGCTTATCATTGCAGGTCTTGCGGCACAGGGTACTACGGAAATCGAAGATATTCACCATATTGAGCGTGGATATGAGAATATGGAAATAAAGCTGAGGGCACTTGGCGCTGATATAGTAAAGCGTTATTATCCCGATGACGAAAAGATGAGAAAGGCACTCTGATGGCAAAGGTTGTTCCTGTATGCTCTTCAAGCAAGGGCAACAGCGTTTTTGTCGGTGACAGCACCTCTGGCGTACTTGTTGACGCAGGATGCAGTTTCAAGGCGCTGAGGGAAGGTCTGGCACTCTGCGGTATACCGTTTGAGGCGGTGAAGGCTGTGCTTGTGACGCACGAGCATATAGACCACACAAAAGCACTCGGACAGATAACGAAAAGAACGTCTGTTCCTGTGTACGCATCGGACGGCACTGCAAGAAAGCTGTTTTCTGACAAGCTGGTAGAGCAGACGGCGGTTATTCATCCGCTGTCGGAAATAAAGAGCGTACCTGTCGATATGGATATTGATTTTTTCCATACACCGCATGATGCTGCGGAAAGTGTAGGGTACACCCTGAAGTTCGGCGAGCATAAGGTCGCCTGCTGTACCGATTTAGGCTATGTTACCGATGAGGTGAGGGATAATCTGCTCGGAAGCGACACGGTATATATAGAGGCAAATTACGATCCTGTGCTGTTAAAGGGAAATCCGAAATATCCGCCGTATCTCAAAACGAGGATTTCGGGGGACCACGGACATCTTTCTAACGGCTGTTCGGCTGAGTTTTGTAAGGAACTTGTCGCAAAAGGTGCAAGCCGTCTGATACTCGGTCACTTAAGCCAGGAGAACAATTCTCCGAAAATGGCGTATGAGGCGGTAGAGAAAACGCTGAAAACCGCAGGAATGTCATGCGGAGTTGATTTTACGCTTGATGTTGCGCCTGTTGTGACACAGGGAAAATACATAATTATCTGATGAATATGCACTGCATTTTCTGCTTGGTGGTAACTTTGCAGTTGTGCGGTGCTTTATTTTTTTATTACGAAAGGAAAAACTATGGCAGTATATCTTATACTTATGGCACTTGTGCTTGTGCTAGCTTATCCGCTCATCGAGCATAAGCCGAATGTGGTGAAGAAGCTCTGTTATGTTATCGTGACATTCGGAGCAATGTATCTGATAAGCGTATTCAGATACGGACTGGGAAACGATTATTATTCGTACATCTATATTTTCTGGAATATCAAGAACGCACCCGGACTTTCGATATTCAACTACGGGTATGAACCGGGCTTTACGATCGTCACAAAGCTGATCTCGATGTTTACCGCAGATGTGAATATAATGTATGCGGTGTACGCACTGCTGATACTTATACCTACTGCGTATGCAATATTCCGTTACAGTGAAAATATATGGATGTCAACGATGATGTTCATATCGCTGACGTTCTTCTACTGCTCGCTGAGCTTTATCCGTCAGTCGATAGCGTTTGCAATCATACTCTGCGCTTACAGATTTATGAAGGAACGCAATCATTTCATGGTGCTGTTGTTTATTTTCTTAGCGTGTCTGTTCCACAGCACAGTAATAGTGCTGATACCGCTGTATCTGATTGCGGCGTTCATAAAGCCCACAAAGATAACCGTACCGATATATGCGATATTGACAGCGCTTGTATATCTGCTTTCGTGGCCGATACTGCGGTTTGCGGTTGTGCTACTTCCGCAGTACAAGGGCTATCTTGAACTTAACTTTATCACGCAGGGCTATTCACCTGTTTATATTATAGTGCCTGCGATAATCACGGCACTTGCGCTTATCGCACATTTCACGGGATACGGAAAGGCATATCCGAAAGAGTCGGCACTGTTCACGAACTTTGCGATATTCAACTTCATAATATGGTTTATAGCGACAAAGCACTTTGTTATCGAGCGTTTCTCGATGTATCTGTACATTATGATGATAATGTTCATACCGTCAATAGCAAGGTACTATATGAACTGCGCAAAGGTTTATCTTGCACGCAGGAAAAATCCCGATGCTGTGGTTGAATTCGATAAAACGGTAGATGAGGTCATACGTTCCAAGCATCCCGAAAAATATGCAAAGAAGTATGCCGCCGAAACCAAAAAGGAAAAAGCGGTTTCACAGCCCGTACCCGAAAAGGCGGAGTCGGAACTGAGCAATATAGAAAAGGAAAAGCAGAGAATTTTAGCCGAAATCATGGCTGAGGACGGCGACAGCGATATAGTGACAAAGCCGGCTGAAGCTGAGGAAAACAAAAAGCCCGAAAAGCAGAAGAAGTATTCGTCTGTATTCGGAGAGCAGTTTAATGCTGACGAAAGATATATGCCGAAGAACAGGGTATTCAAAAAGAGAAGGAACGGTTTTGTGAACCTCGTTACACGTCCTGTTACGATATTTGCGGCTTTCCTTGTTGTAGTGGTGGGCGCTAACCTGTGGTACAACTATTTCGGCCTTACGGTATCGAAGAAGGGCTTCCACGGAGTTATGCCGTACAAGAGCATTGCTCCGCAGTATACAGAATTTGTGCTTTCAAAAGAAAGCAAGGACGAAAAGAACACTAACCTCAGAAGCGAGGATAATTTCCTTAACTATATGTACAGGCTGAAAGAGGGCGAGAATTTCACTGCCATAATCTCGGCAAGAGGAGATGTGACGGGCGGATATAACGACGGTGCTTTATCGGCTGTAAAGGATCTGGGGCTTGAAAAGCTGCTTACGGCTCAGAAAAACCAGCGTTATATTGCGATAATAGAAGGCGGCAAGGTTGTCCGTGAGGAACTGTCGGATGACAGGATCGATACAGGCGTTATTGATGTGCTGGGCTATAAGACACAGATAATCAGCGACGCAGATGAATCGATTGTCAAAATGGGCAACAAGAACTACTCGCTAAACGAGCGTGGAATGAATATCGTGGTGCTTGACAACACAACGAGAAACATTGTTGACAAGGTACGTTTCAAGACGTATTACGTTATGCTGTCGGCAACAAGATAAGGGCGGTAACACTTATGAGAATGAGAAGAAAAAAATACCTTGATGAACGTCTTGACGCTTGCGGCAACGTGAATCTCGGCTGGCTTGTGGATTATGCCGCAGAGCAAAGAGGTGAAACACAGCAGAGAACGCTTGATGTGCGGGAGATATTCGGCAATGATAATCCTGTTCATCTTGAGGTAGGCTGCGGAAAGGGCGGCTTTGCGGTTGAAGCGGCAAGGCGTAACCCTGATATTAATTTTATTGCGGTGGAGATGGCAAGAAACGTAATAGTCAGCGCTATGGAGCTTGCAATAAAGGAAAATCTGCCTAACCTGAAATTTCTTATGGGTAAAGCGGAGTATCTTGAAAAATTCTTCCCCGAAAATTCGGTAGAACGCATTTATCTTAATTTCAGCTGTCCTTATCCTAAGGAAACATATAAAAAGCACCGTCTTACTCACCCTGTATTTCTTGAGATATATAAGCACATACTTATACCGGGCGGTGAGATACATCAGAAAACCGACAATATGAAGCTGTTCGAGTTTTCGATAGAGAATCTGTCGCAGTGCGGCTTCAAGCTGAAGAATGTCAGCCTTGATCTGCATAACAGCGGATTTGAAGGAAATATTGTGACGGAGTATGAAAAGAGATTTTCCGAGCAGGGATTTCCGATATATCGCCTTGAGGCAGTAAATCCGACAAAATAGGCTTTACTTTTCGTAAAAAATGGTATATACTGAGTATAAGCAAACGGGGTTTTACCCGGAAAGGATGTTTAGTATGAATAAGGCAATGATATTTTTCGGTATTGCGGCGGCTGTCGGTACGGGGTATATTTTAGCTAAGAAATATATAGATAAAAATCCTGAGGCTGTAGCGGCTGTGAAGGAAAACTGCAGTGATAAGCTCCACAAGGCTTCGGTCTACTGCACGGGTGCGGTAAAGACGGGCAGTGAAAAGCTCACAAAGAGCGTGAACGATATTGTATCGGCAGGCAGGGAAAAGAGCGCAGAGCTTATGAAGAAGGCGGCTACAACAGGTACGGCTTTCAAAAACGAGATAAACAATCTCAAGGATATGGTAGTGTCGATAAACAGCGGAGTTGATGTTGACATTTCCGATGTTGACGATGATGCGGACAAGAAGAGCTTTTCCTTTACCGAGGACGGAGTGGAGGATGAGATAATCGAATCTCCCGAAGAAGGCTCGGAGGCATTATAAAATCCGATAAAGCACAATGGAAGTGTCACGGCGGTATTGCTGTGGCACTTTTGCTTTTAATATGTTTTCAAGGAAGTGCGGTGTGATGGCAGATATAGAAATAAGGACGGCAACGCCCTTTGACGCAGAAGAACTGCTCGGTATCTATTCTTACTATATAGAAAATACGGCGGTAACGTATGAGCTTGAGGTGCCGTCTGAAGAGGTTTTCAGGCGGAGAATAGAAAAAACGCTGAATAAATATCCTTACATAGTGGCTGAGCGTGACGGAAGGATAATTGGATATGCCTATGCCGGAGTGTTCAAGGACAGGGCGGCCTATGAGCGTTCTGCCGAAACGTCGATATATGTTGATGTGAATGAAAAGCGTCACGGGACGGGAACAGCGTTATATAGGGAGCTTGAAAAACGGCTTGCGGATATGGGGGTAAGGAATGCGTATGCCTGCATAGCAAGTACGGATAAAGACGATGAGTATCTGAACCACGACAGCATCAGCTTCCACGAAAAGCAGGGGTATACGCTTGTGGGAAAGTTTCATAAATGTGCCGAAAAATTCGGCAGGGAGTATGATATGGTGTGGATGGAGAAGATTATAGGGTAGTGGGCGATGTGCTCACGGTATGAAAAACAGCCTTGTGGGTTTCGCAAGGCTGTAAGATTTTAGGGAAAGTCTTTTGTTTAATGTGCTTCTATTATATCGTTCAGCTATGACTACGATAGCAAGCTACCGATAGTTCTGTTTGTCGGATAGCACTTCTCGGGTTCGCTATTCGAGTGGGTACACTTGTCAATATTAACGAGGGAAAGAACCAAAGCAATCAGGAAAACAACTGCTAAACAATTACAATCCATACCATAGTTGGCTCTGTCAAGCCGAGTAATAGAAGTTCACCTTTGGTAAGAAAAGCAATTTTAGTGCGAGGCGTGGCGGTGGATGTGCTTTTGAGAAGGTTGTGGGAATGGAGAGGTTTGGTGCAACGGGAGGGGCGAGCCCCTCGCCCTACGAAAAGGGCGTGTGATAGTGCGAATGTAAAAGCATATAAGTGCATATAGATGTTGGCATTAAGAAAAGTTAGTGGGGTAGTGCGGTTTTGGAAAGGGTTGGTGCGGGGCGAGAGATGGTGGCGTGACAATCCCTTCGTCTTGACGGCAGAAAAGTATGCAATATAAAAAAAGTGGGCATATCGCAAGTAAATGCAATAATGTTAAGGCTTGTGCCTTGCCGTCAAGCCACCTCCCTTTGACAAGGGAGGCAAGGACATAGTGCGAGGCGAGGGATAGTGCGAAACAAACAGAGCGTTCATTTAAAGGCAAGGGTGTTGGCGATTTTCGAGGGATAGTACGTTTTTTGAAGAGTCGATGTCAGAGCAGTTGCACTGATACACTCACGAAATTATTAACGCCTTGTCGGTACGGAAAATGTTTTCAGCGGTGTTGGCGATATGTTTATCGGTGTGGATTTGATAATAGTCGGTTTTTCGACAGTCTGAAACAGCCTTGCGGGTTTCGCAAGGCTGTTTGTTATAATATCAGAATAAGGTCATATACCGCAGCAGCTGTCGCAGTGGTCGTCCTTTATCTCGCCTACAAAGGGGGTGGGGTCGATTCCCTGTCTTGTGTAGTAGTCGGCAATAGCCGCCTTGATAGCCTGCTCTGCAAGTACGGAGCAGTGGAGCTTTGCCGGCGGCAGACCGTCAAGCGCTTCTACGACCGCTTTATTGGTCAGCTTCAGTGCTTCGGATAAGGGCTTGCCTTTTATCATCTCTGTAGCGATGGAGCTTGTGGCGATTGCCGCACCGCAACCGAATGTCTTGAACTTGACGTCCTTTATTGTGTTGTCCTCGATCTTAAGGTACATTTTCATTATATCGCCGCACTTTGCGTTGCCGACCTCGCCGACACCGTTTGCATCTTCGATCTCGCCTACATTTCTGGGGTTGGCGTAGTGATCCATTACCTTTTCTGAATAAATCATCAGTAATACTTCCTTTCGAAAAATTAAATGTTTACTTTATTTTGAATGTTTCGCCCTTGACGATGTGATCCCACAGGGGCGACATACTTCTGAGCTTGTTTACAATAACGGGGAGAACCTCGAGCAGCCTGTCTATCTCCTCCTCGGTCGTGTACTCTGACATTGAGATACGCAGTGAGCCGTGCGCTACCTCGTGGGGAAGTCCTATGCTCAGAAGAACGTGCGAGGGGTCAAGTGAGCCTGATGTGCAGGCGGAACCGCTCGATGCGGCAATGCCCTGAAGGTCAAGCTGGAGCAGTAAGCTCTCGCCCTCTACGCCCTCAAACGAGAAGTTCAGGTTGCTCGGCATACGCTTTTCTCTGTCGCCGTTTAAATGGACACGGTCAATCTTCATTATCTCGTTATATATCCTGTCGCTGAATTTTTTCAGCTTTTCGTTCTTGGAATCTATACCGTTTACGGCATCTGTTATAGCTACACCGAGTCCTACTATAGCAGGAACGTTTTCTGTGCCGGCACGTTTGCCTCTTTCCTGAGCGCCTCCGTCAATAAGGGGAGGAAGGCGGTATTTCTTGTTTACATAAAGAACACCGCAGCCCTTCTGTGCGTGTATCTTATGACCGCTGAGGGAGAGCATATCAATATTCTGCTCTTTTACGTTGATGTGGACGTTGCCGATAGCCTGTACTGCGTCTGTGTGGAAGATGACATCCTTTTGCTTACACAGCTCGCCGATCTCGGCAATGGGCTGTATCGTGCCTATCTCGTTGTTGGCGTACATTATCGTGACAAGGGCTGTATCGGGGCGGATGGCGTTCGCTACGTCCTCGACTTTAACTATGCCGTTTGAATAAACGGGAAGGTAGGTTATTTCAAAGCCCTCCTTCTTCAGAGAATCCATTGTGTGAAGAACCGCATGATGCTCGAATACAGAAGTGATTATGTGTTTCTTGCCTTTTAGCGCCATCATTTTTGCGGTGCTTTTTATCGCCCAGTTGTCGCTCTCACTGCCGCAGCTTGTGAAATAAACCTCGCTGTCCTCACAGCCGAGCGCCTGTGCGACCTGATGTCTTGCCTTGTTTACGGCTATTGCGGAATTTCTTCCGAGAGTGTAGATAGAGGAGGGGTTGCCGTATTCCTCCGTAAGATAGGGCAGCATAGCGTTGAGAACGTTATCGCTTATCTTTGTGGTAGCCGCATTGTCAAGGTATATCGTTGTTTTAAGCATTTATACTATCGTTCCTTTCTTCCTGCTTTATGCTAAATGCCGTTTATCGCACTGTAAAGGGATGCGGTAAAGACGACAGATTTAGTCCGATTTATATTATACACCTGATAGCCTACAAAATCAATAGGTTTAATAAAATTTTTTTAAACTTAAAAAGAACAAAATTAGCAGCTTGTAGAAATAGTCTTTTGCTTAATGTGCTTCTGTTATGTCATTCAGCTTCGGCTACGATAGTAGACTACTGATAGTTCTTTTTGTCGGACAGCACTTTTCGGGTTCGCTATTCGAATAGATAAACCTGTCAATATGAAAGAGGGAGACAACCAAAGGGATCAGGTACAAGTCTGAGCCTCGCTCACGCAAGGCTCGTGCACTCCGCTAAAGCTCCGCTGGACTTGACAGCCCCTCTCCCTGTCCCTTAGGTTTTCTCCCTCTTGCTCCCTCTTTCCTTACCCATACCCACACCCCGTCGGGGTGTTGGCTAAACTTGAATAACCACCTGAACATTGTATATCCTGTCGATGCAGGAACGCTTAACGCTACACGTCCGCATATTAGTACATATATCTCAGGTTAGTGGCGTTTTTTTGAAGAGTCAATGTCAGTGCAGTTGCACCGATACACTCACGAAATTATTAATACCTTGTTGGCACGGAAGCTGTTTTAAGCAGTGTTGGTAATACATTTCATTATACTGTTTTAATAATCGGTTTTTCGACAGTCTGTTTTATGTTAAATAACAAAAATGTATTTTTTTAGAGATTAAAAAATTTTTTGGGGGGAGGTCGGGGATGGCCTTTGTGCATATTGCACAAATGGAAACGGTTTTCCAGATGAAAAAACATTCCGGCTTAGACGGAATACTTTACCGCTTAGATGAAAAAATTGTGGCTTAGGTGAAAATTGTCCTGCTCTCAGTGAATTTACAAAAATTTCAAATTGGCGAATATGAAATTTTTATAGAAAAATTTTTGAGCATAAAGTCAATTGCAAAGCCAAATGAGGTGTGATATAATAAGCCTCACAAGGACAAAAACGTTCTTGAATTTAAAATCTCATGGAGGTAATGGATATGATTATAATCCATAATTCAGCTTTGGCAATTGATAGGTTTATCGCCAATTCAGAAAACGAACAGACAAGCAATGAGCTTGCCGATGTAGTTCACGGTGTGGTTGCGGGAACGGAATCCGCCGACATACTTATGACGATTCTGATGGTTTTTCTCATCAGGTTCGACGATAAGCGTATCGATCAGATGGCTGACATGACAGATAATGCAGAGGCATTCTTTGTCAGAAAGCCGGATGTACCTCGTGCCGATGACGATAACACTGACGACTGCGACCACGAAAACACGGTAAATCAGCTTGTCGATGTCATGTGTTCCCGTATGAGAACATTCACCGGTCAGAATACTATAATGTCGTGCCTGAGAATACTCCGTTTCTGCGGGGTATCGCAGGTAGAACTCTACCGTGTGCTGATGACTGCCGCCGAAAGAGATTACAGTGAGGTTGTCCGTTATATCACTGAGCAGGAAAGCTTCAAGGACGACACCATTGCGGATTACGGTGAGGATACACTGGAGAACCCTCATTATATAAAGAGAGTTTCCGCTTCTCACGCCGCTGTTATCGCCGGTCTTACCTGTAGTAAGGACGTGCTTGATCATATCACTGATTGCGGTGAGGCTTTCACCCGTGAAAAAGACCCGCTCGTGCTGAAGGATATTATGGGGGCTGTTCGTTATATCACCCGTGATACCGATGACGGAACGTTTGATATAGCCACCTATAATATAATCCCGACACCTTATACGGCGGATGCAAACAGTATCAGGTATGCCGAGATGGCGATGACGGCAATATACAACATTGCAGGCTATTATGGCATCGACACAAAAACGTTCCTGCTGAGAAACACCGACTTTTTCTCATACGATAATGATTACAGAAATGTCCGTGACGGAAAGATAATCGTTGCACATGACAATTATGCGGCAAGCGACAGTGCGATGCTGAAAGCTATGTGCCTTGAGAGAATGAATCTCCCTCTGAACGATCTTTCATCAATACTGAAGCTGAGCGATCCGTATAAGTATGTAAATGTATACGCAAGAAACGCAGAGCCGTACTCGGTAATCGTATTGTCGGATTGGAATGCACTTCCTTGCAATATGATGCCCGTAAACAGCCTCGGCGGTATAAAGATGCTTGATTACATTGCATTCCTGAAGCTGCTTGCGGATGCGGCAAAGGTAAGGCTGTGCCTTGTCCTTGATATGCCGTACTCTCAGGTCAGCGAGAAAATAGAGCAGGAACTGAGCGATTATTATCTGATAAAGTATAACGACGATGCGGAGCTGACTTTCGGAGGTGCGATATGAAATCAAAACCGATAGAAACATCTGAAGCGCTTGACAAGGCGCTTGAAGAAATCAAGAAGTGCGAGGAAAAAGAGCAGATGAACGATGAGATGAATGATAAGATGAGCGATGAGATGAATAACGAGGTGAATAATATGGATGAAATGAACGAACAGGAACTGAATGATTTCTTCGGTGATGATACCGACAGCTTCACCGATACGCAGACAGGAGAGTTCAAGCCAGACAGAAGATTCTGCGAAGTTGCAGAAAGCAGTCTCTCGAATAGCGGCGGAAAAGCATCGGCTATGGCAAGCATCACATCCGCAGAATTATACGGAGAACGTTTGTCGGCTGAAGGATTACAGCTTTTGATTACAGCGTACCAACTGGGTATAGCGGACAGCTTGTCGGCCGGAATGACAGCCGAAACAGTGGCAGGACATATAGCCTGCATGCCCGATGATATTATGTTCCGCTCGGATGACGCAGAGGACTCTGTAGTCGCTATGATCAAGGCAGGACAGCCTGTGATAGCGGCGGCAATAACAAAGAGGATATGCGCAGTGGAGAGCAGGTCGATTATGCTTATTGCAAATGACGATGAAACGCAGAATTATCCTATAGAGATGTTTGCTGTCACAGCCGAAAACAAGGACAGCTATTTTGGCGAATACATAAGAACCGCTCCTTTACGCAGACTTGTAAGACTTTTCAGCCGTATCATAAAAATCAAGGCATGGGACTATTTTGACATTATTACCGATTTCGGCAAGAATAAACGCTACTTCATGCCGCTTATGTACTGTATGTATGTCAGATATTCAAGAAGCGGAAATCCGGATGAAATGACTGCTTACTGCAGAAGATGCAGTGTGTCGTCGGTACTGCTCAGCGATGATGAAATTATTGAGAGCGTGGTATCCTTGCTCGGCGAAAACGCAAGGTATGCAAGGGACGAGGGTAGTTTTGCATCATTCGGTGATTTCTATCACAGCAGGGATAATTCTCCGGATACAGACTTTTTAAGTTTTATCGGACAAGCAGACGGTTTCAGCTATGCTAACGCCGGTAATCACAACTTATTCCGCAGACTGTGCGATGAAAGCGACTGATAGCCGGCAGTCTGTCGGATCTCTGAAGCCGAAAACGTAACCGTCCGACCGACAGAGCGTTTTGCCGTTGCCCGATGCTCTGCGGTCAGGAGTTACGAATGATAATATTTTCCATTGACGGAGGCGACTATATGTTTCTGAAAGATAGCTTTCCCTCGCTGAGAGATGCACACATAAACTTTGGCAAGGCTGAGTTTGACAGCCTTGCGAAAGAACTTGAGAGCAGGGATCGTTTTAAAAATGTAAGCTGTTATGCGAACAATATCCGCTGTAATGTAAGGAGCTTTGAACAGACGTATAAGCGTGTAAACCATATCCTTATAAGCGGTTATGATATGACTGATATGCTGGCGTCTGTGACGGTTATTTCAAAGGCACTGTCGGACAATTTTGATATTCCGCTTACACGAAGGATAGAAAATGCAGAGAATGAAGATTATGTTATTTCTGAATCAGACTTTTTCGGTCTGAACGGTTCTTCAAGGTCTGAAAACAGAGCCGGCGGTGTGTCGGATGATGAATACGATAAGTATTTCGGCGATGAAGACGATGAAGACGAAGAATACGAAGAAGACGATGAAGCCGAAGAATACGAAGAAGACGAAGAATATTACGATGATGGGTTCGATGACAAATACGGCTTTGAGGATTTTGAATGTTGTCTGCCGGAATATGAGGTGTATGAAAAGCCGGATAATGAAGCAGATGACGAAGCGGATAATGAAGCGGATGAAGCAGATATTCACTGTGATGAAAAACTGCCGATCGATATAATGTATTTCGTAATGATGGCCGAAAATGCTTCTTCGGTTAAGAAGAACGTAGACATAATCGATCGGTATGGCAATAGAATAATATTTGTGCTGGTAAAGAAGGATCCGAACCATATGCGGCTGGATAATATGCAGGCCGATGGTTGCAAAGTGACAGCGGAATCTATGTTCTTTGACCATATAGACATTCCCGCAGACAGCACAGAGTATCTGGCAGGTGTGATAGAGAAGCAGTTTGAGGAAAACCATCTTTCGTATGCTTCGGTAAAGCCATACATAGAAAAGTTTGCCGCCGCCGAAAACGTTTATGATGAATACACCGCATACAAAGCGGCAAGATATGTAATATCAAAGCATTACGAAAATTCGCCGCCGACGGACTGCACGCTTAAAGCGGAGGATTTTCCGAATCTGATAATACACGATAAAACGAATCTTCCGTGCTGTGCATCCGCACAGAAATTAATCGGCGTGAAAAAGCAGCTTGATACAGTGCGCCGTCAGGTAAGATGTATGAAGTATGACAAGATGCGTATGAACAAGATAAGGTTTTCGCCTGTCGGTACTGCGTACAATATGGCTTTTACAGGACCTCCGGGAACGGCCAAGACCACAGTTGCAAGAATGTTTGCGGATATGCTTGCAAAAGAGGGCTTTATTTCGGCAGGCAATTTTACCGAGTGCAGAAAGTCGGATATAGTAGGCGGATATGTCGGGCATACCGCACGCAAATGCGATAGTCTGTTCAGCGACCTTGCGGAAAAGGGCGGAGGAGTGCTGTTGTTTGATGAAATATATACCCTGTCGGAAAAGGACGCACAGTCGCAGTTTGATATAGAGGCTATCAACTGTATAGTTCAGAATATCGAGAATTATCGCTCATCGGTATACTGCATATTTGCGGGATATGAGGACAAGATGGAGGCGTTCTTTGAGTCAAATCCGGGCATGGCATCAAGAATAGGTATCAGGGTAAAATTTGACGGATATGACAACTCAACGCTTTGCGATATATTCGGCAGTTTTCTGGAACAGGAAAAATACGTCCTCAGCGAAAACTGCGATGATATTTTATACGATTGCTTTGATGAAATGAGAAACCGACAGGGATGTAATTTCGGAAACGCAAGAGAGGCGAGAAATCTCTTTGACAATGTGAAGCGTGTCATGGCCGAAAGAGTAGATACGAATGCGGCTCTTGAGGATGATTTTACTTTTGTGTTTCGCAATGATGTAAAAAAGGCTATAGATATGTCGATAGAAGCGTTATGTACTGCGACACTTCACTGTGACAGCGAAGGTAATGATGAAAAGGACATTCAGCCCGAAGAAAATTTGCACCGCTGTGGTTTTATACTGTGAATAAATGCAGAAAAATCCCCCGAAGCGAGCGGTTGAACGCTTGCCCCGGGGGACTTTATATTATGAGGTTATCTGCAAATGCAAAGGTCGGATCATTCGATTGCAATCACGTTATTGCCTTCGACCTGAGGTGCGGCTTTCGGAACGGATACCTTTAAGATACCGTCTTCAAACTTTGCGTTTACGTCCTTTGCCTGTACGCCGTCGCCTACATAGAAGCTCCTGCTGCACTGACCCTCGTAACGCTCACGTCTGATGTACTTGCCGTCCTTCTTCTCCTTTTCGTCCTTTTCAAGACCCTTGGAGGCACTGATGGTAAGATAGCCGCTGTCGAGCTTCAGTGATACATCTTCTTTCTTAAAGCCCGGCAGGTCAATGTCAAGCTCGTAGCTGTTGTCGGTTTCACGGACATCGGTCTTCATCACGTTCTTTGCGTTCTTGCCGTAAAGGGGATCGTTCTTGCCGAACATTGACGGCATCATAAAATCATCGTCGAAGAAATTGTCAAATAAGTTTTCATTGAAAATTGCGGGTAACATAAGTCATTTCTCCTTCCGTATATCAAACGGTATCTGCTTTGTCACAGAACCTGTTGTTGTCGCCCTGTACCTTCCGGAGACCCTCTCTCTTTCTTTGTACAACTACATTATAGCACGATTTTTAGCACTGTCAATAGGAGAGTGCTAAATTTCACAAAATCTTCTTAAAAGTATAACAATTTTGACATTTATAGACGGAAATACGAAAAATAGGTGCGTAAATGTGGGCGATATTAATATTAAAATGCGAAAAAACCCTCCCTTAAGTACGTTGGGCTTAGGGGAGGGGGCTTTTTTTACAGAGTTATTATGTTAATTTTGTTGCATAAGTCTTGACGGCTCGTGATAATCGGGGTCATTGATAAGATGAGAATTTATGGTGGAGTTGTTTATGATACAGCCTTTGTTCATAAAGCCTATATCGAGCGAGTAAATGCCTGAGGATGAACTTGATTTTATATCGCTGTTCTTTATAAGCAGAGAGCCTTTTCCTTCTGCGCTTCCTATGCCTGCGACAGCGTCGCCTTCAACGTGTACGGTGATGTCCGAGTCGGATATAACGGTGTCGCACGCTGTTTTGCGACAGCCTACGGCCGAGCCGCACTGTGCCTTGAGCAAAAGGTCAAGGGTGGAGTTTTTGATATTTATCATTGACGGAGTGCTACCGTCAAGCGCCGCCAGCGAACCTATACAGCCTGCACGTTCTCCGAGTGAGCGGATAAGGAATGTTGAGCCGTCTGCTTTTATATCGGTATATCCGCAAAGAGAGCCGACAGCGAGTGCGTTATCGCCCGAACAGCTTATATCTATCGTAGCGTTGCCGGTTTCTACACCACAGCTTCCGTCATAGGAGCCTGCACCGATACAATCCTTGCCGGTGCAGGATATTTTGATATTGCCGCCGAGCAGCTTTATGGGTGTTTCGCAGGAGGAAACGCCGCCTCCGATACATATACCGTGGTCGCCGTTTGCTTGCAGTTCAACATTGCCGTTAATATCTATCGTAATCTCGCCGAAGGTATCGTTATAGCTGCTGCCGATACAGCAACCGTCATTACGGTAGGAATCAATGTAGAGATTGCCGTTGCCGGTTATAAGAAGCTTTGATGAGTCGGGAACGGATATTCCGTCATAGCTCAGCGAATCGGTCCCTTTTATTTCGAGCGTGGTGTCAGAATTTTCACCAAGACGTATGCACTGGCGCAGAGCGCCTTTTATGTTGGCATTTTCGAGTATTATGTGCGACTTTGAGCCGTCTGCGGTCTTGATAACAAACGACATAACATCACAGCCGTTTGCGTAAAGGTGTGCAACGGCACTTTCAACTATAACTCCTGTGTATCTGTCTGAAAGCATTTTTTCTATGTCGAGATGCTCCTCGCAACCGTCGTGGACGATGTAATCACGAGCCTTTTTTATTTCGGGGCGGCACATATTGAGCATACGCATCTGCTCGGCGACAGCGTCGGGTATATCGGGAACGATCTCCTTCTGCGGCTTTGCGGTATAGAAGCCCTGAATGTAATCTACACCTCTGCGGATGGTGACGCTCATTTCGTCATAGGTTTCGACACCCTCCGCAAGCACCCTTATATTGTTCAGCCTTGCAAAATCAATGATGCCTGTGAGGAAGTGCTGTTTCTTTACGTTTGTGTTGATGTCGGTTATAAGGGAGCGGTCAACTTTTATGACATCGGGCTGAAGGCTCAGCACAGCGGCAGTGTTGGAGTATCCGCTTCCGTAATCGTCAATGGCTATCATACAGCCCTTCGACTTGAAAAGATGACGCAGGCTTGCTATCTTGTCACCTGTAAGATCTGCCTGCTCGGTAAACTCGATAACAAGCTGTGGCATGATATTTCCGTATTTTTCGCAGAGCCTGTTGAAATCGTACTCCGTAATCATACTATCGGGTATTGAGTTTATAAATATCTTCTTTTCGCCGAAACGGGCACGGTTTGCGGAGATTATCTCCAGAACATTTTCGAATGTGAGCCGTTCGATATCATAAAGCCTGCCGTGTTCTCTTGCTATCCTGAGTATCTCGAGAGGTGACGAATTTTTCGGCCGCATAAGTGCCTCGTAAGCGTAAACGGAGCCGTCAACGGTAGACACTATCGGCTGGAAGCAGTAGCTGAAATTGTTTTCGTCGATAAGTCCTGTCAGGAGCTTTGAATCCGAATAGCTGTTGCATTCGGCTACATATTCTTCCGCTGAGAACTCTCTTTTTATACTGCCGAGTGCCTTTGCTCTGAAAAGGGCAAAATCGGCATAGTTTATCATCATATCTATAGTAGCCGCCTGCGAGGGATACCAGCAGTAGCCTGCGGTTATCGTATATGCTTCGCTCCGAGTTTCAATGGTTTCGCCGAATTCATCGGTCAGCTTGCAACGTGCAACGGCATCGTACATCTTTTTCATAATGTCGGAAATTTCCGACTTTGTCATCTGCCTGAAAAATACGAGAAAATCCTTATAGCTTTTTACGCCGATTATAACGTTATCGGAAGCAAAGCGTTTTATCGCATTTGCCGCAGTTGCAACGCACAGTGCGGTTTTATCGTAGTTCAGCTCGCTGTCTACACGCTCTATGCCGTTGATGTGTATCGCCGCCATACAGCACTGGGCGGTACCGCTGATCTCTGAGAGCATACTGCGTACACGTTTTATGAAGTAGTCACGGGTATACATACCTGTGAGCATATCATATTCCTTAGCGTTATCCTTGTGTGAACGAGCCTCCATTATCTGTGTTACGTCCTGCACGAAGCCGAGCATATAATCCGTGTCATATACAATCTTGATTTTTATATAGCTTGTTTCGCCGCCGGCGGTATACATATATATGTTCTTGTAGCCTTCTATCTGATTTTCGTTAAGGCTGTCAAGCAGTGCGTAGAAGCTGTCCTTGCTCATATTATCGCCTTCTATATGGAGCATAGAGGCGACGTTTTTATCGTAATACGCCTTATTCGAATCGTGCGGCAGCTTGAAAACACCTATAGTGGGGAAGTTGTCGAGAAATATATTCCAGTCGTGTCGGCTGTTTCCGTCTTTATCAAAAAAGCTCATATAAAGTCCTCCGAATTACACAGATTACCAAGTTCATTATACAAGTTTTTACCACAAAAGTCAATCTGATTTAAGCAAAATGCACAAAATAGACAAATTATCAGGTCGATTTTGTACATTTTTGAGAAAAGCAAAGCCGCGCGGTTGTTGCAACGGTTTTGCTTTCAGACAGTAAAAATCTTTTTTCTTACAATTTTGCAAGTTAGCGAAATAAGGAAATAATTTGCTGTATAATCATAGTATGAAGAACTGTCGGTTTAACCGCTTATTATGGCGGTTATAGCGGCAATCTGAGGAAGGGTGGTATTTATATGGCATTTATGAAGAAGAAAACAAAGCAACGATGCAAAACCATCCTGTCGTTATTCTTTGCGCTGACGCTGATAATGTCGGCGGTCACCTTTGCGGTATCAGCCGCAGAAGCGGCGGCGCTGTCGGTACAGCTGAAAACCGACAAGGAAGAATATACGGCGGATGAGGATATAGCGTTAACGCTTGAGATCAGAAACGGCAGTACGGGCAGGCTTGTCGATATTGCTTACGATATTACGGCACCGGACGGCTATGAGCTTAAAAGCGGAAGTGTGAGCGGCGGTGAAACGGAGCTTCTTGCAGGAGGAACGCTGAAGTATGACAGCGTGTATTCTGCGGTAAAAGCGACTCCGGACAATCCTGTGACAGACGGAAGGATAAACCCGACCGTGCCGCTTATATCGGCGGTAATATGCGCTGCGGCACTTTTTGCACTTAACAGGAAGAAAGCAAAGAAAATGCTCGCCTCGCTGCTGTGCGTATCTTTGCTTCTGACGGCACTGCCGCTTGATGTTGCCGCAGATGAAATCGGCAAAGCTACGGCTGATACTGCAGATGTGACGGTTACAAAGGATATTACCGCAGGCGGTGCGAAAAAGACGTTTACCGCACGGGTAACGGCAGGTAAAACCGCCGACAGCGTAACTGTTACATATGATACGCTGGGCGGAAATAAGATAGACAGCGTTACGCTTGCCGCCGGAGAAACTATAGGCAGGCTCCCCGAAGCGATAAAGAAAAACGCTGTCAATAACGGCTGGTATCTTGACAAGCAGTGTTCGACACCGTTCTATGAGGACGAGCCGGTAAACAGTGATATAACGCTTTATGCGGGATATGATGAGGATAAGATAAAGCCGGAAACGCCTGAATACAACGAGATAACCATATCGGACGCACCTGAGGACTTTTCATTCTCGCTTATCTCATCACAGAGCATAACGGACGATAATTTGCAGGACGTTATCAGTATTGAAAATCAGTTCGGTGAAATGCCGCTACTCAAAGTTGAAAATACAGGCAGCGGAGTATACACTGTAAAGCCTGTTATCAACTGGACGGAAGGCGGCGCATATGTGCTGAGCCTTATAGATAACGGGGTACGGTTTGACGGCATCAATTCCGACATTATGCCTGACGAGAAGATAAGAACCATTACGCTTTTTATCTACAGGGAAGAAACAAACAACGTAAAGCTTAAAGACGGCATAGTTACTATCCCGAAAAGCCGGATAAGAGAAGATGACGACAACGAGCATATCTATATGTCACGCAGTGAATTCGAGGCGCTCTCGATACACGAGGGTACGGTAATATTCGCTGACGATGCCGAAGAGCCAAGCTATCTGAACGTTGTGTCGTATGAACTTTTCGGCGATGAATACAAGATTCTCACGGTCGGCAGTGATGTTGACGATATATACGAAGAGCTTGATATTTACTTCAAGGAAAAGTATGTCAAAAACGATGTGCTTGCCGAGGCAATAGACACGGAAAAGCTGGTCGAACAGCTTTATGAAAGCGAAGGAACACAGCAGCTTACATATATGCTTGCCGCCGCTGTATATGACAGCAAGACGGTAAGAGAACTCGGTGACGGCAATGCGCCGTTTGAACTTATGTCCAACACATATATGGACGGGGTAAACTGGAACGACAAGCAGATAAAGCTGAATGTAAAGGAACTTCTCGAAGGGCTTACAATCAGCGCTAAGGTCGGTACGGCGAAGAACACTAATTTCAAATGTATAAACGGTTTCCCGAATGAGCAGGACTGGACGGCGCTCAACATCACATTCAGCTATGAGATGACGCTTAAAAACAAGGTAAAGCTGGAGGCTGAGGTAAGCATCAGCGAATACCTTATCATAGGCGTAGGTGGCACTCTCAGCTTAAAGCGTGACTTCAACGTGAAGTTCCTGCCCTTGTCGCAGACGGATGTAACATTCAAGATACTGGTCTGCTCGGCAGATGAGGAAGAGGACGATAAGCAGCAGGATAAAGAAGAAAAGAGAGATGTTTCCGTTGAGATAGAAGCCATAATGAACGGTGAGGATAAGGAAAGCGGAAATATCATAAAAGACGTGCGTGAAATGCTCGAAAACAAGGGCGGAGCCATAAGGCTTTGCGAGGTGAACCTTTTCAGTGCAACGTTTATGCCTATACTGCCGCTGTCTATAAAGACGGAGCTTAACTTTGTGGTTAATGTTTCGTTTGCGGCGGGTATCAGTATGGAAGCAACGGTGCTTCAGGCAAAGGGTCTTGGCATAAGAGGAAATATCAAGGAACCGTCATCTATAAACGTATACAGATTTATAATGGCGGGCGACGACCGTTACATATTTGATATGTACGCTTACGGCTATCTTGGCGTTGAGGCGGGCATCGAGGGTAAGGTATCGGTATCGCTTCTTGGTCTTAATGATCTCGGAAGCGTCGGTGCGGCACTTGAAATAGGTGCTTATGCCGACCTGTACGGTTATCTGCACTATCATTCGCAGGATATGAGACACAATAAATACTACGCTTCTCCGAAGGAACATTACCACGAGCTGCAAGGCGGAATATACTTCGAAATGGGCGTGTATATAAAAATCTCGATATTTGCGGAAAGCAAGCTGTTTAAGAAAAAGGCGGAGCTTGCAAAGCAGTTCAAATTCCCGCTATTCAGCGTAGGCGACAAATATATCTATGCGGATAAGCCGACGCTTGAGGGCAATACCGACATAATACTGCGGGAAACAGATACGAATGTCTATGAGATAGACGGACTTATCCCTGCACAAGGCACATATCTTGATATAACTACAGGAGATATTGTAACACGGCAGATGAGCAGCAGTGAGTTCAAGGCTGCCTGCTACAGCAAGTATTTCAAGGTGGGCAAGAGCGACGACGGCAAGATAACGCTCACGGTATCTCCCGACGCTCCGAGCAGATATACAAGCGGCTTGCTTAGCTGTATACTGCGCCTTTACTATACGGGCGGACAGAATCTGCTGTTTACGTCCGACACCGAAAATCTGTACTATGACGCAGACAAGGGCACTTATATCAGCAGAAAGCATATCGGTGACGTTGATGTATACTATTACCGCAAGGGAGTTGACTTCCCTCTTGAAGACAAGGATAAGACCGCAACGCTGAAGTTTGCGGTATCGGCTGACGGCAGGACGGAAATTGTCGATACGGTAACTGTACGCAAGGGCGGATATGTAAGCGGCTATTCGCTTGCGGTTTCGACCTACTGCGATAAAAACGGCTATATCTATGATAAGTCGCTGTTTGATACAGAGATACAGCCGTACTACTGGCTCAGCAATGATATGACCATCACGCTTAACACATACACTGCACAGAAGCTGTACTCGGTGGAATACTTTGACACAGAAAATGACAGATGGGTAAGCGAGCTGTGGGCGGTAGATTATCTTGACGATATAAAAATGTTCGACAGATATAAACAGTCTGTGAACAGCATTACTCATTTTGCAAGCTTCGGTATCGACAGAGCGGATGGCATGAGATACCAGATGTATATGAAGGACGCTCTGGCATACAGATACTATGACAGCAGTTACAGCGGCAGTGTACACGGTCTTGATACGACTAAGCCGCTTGCGGTGAACTACGGCAGTGAAGAAGATTTACAGGCATTCAGGGCAGAATACGAAAAGCTGTACCCGACAGCCTACAGCATTATGCTTAAAGCAAACTATCTTGTAAGAAGATGCATAGTCGATATTTATAACGAGAGCGGTTATGCGGGCGCAAGATATGTTGAATACGGCACTGAGTTCAGAGTGCCGGATACATTTATCGACAACATCAACAGCAGTAAGGAAAACGAGCTTATCGGCTGGGATATTGACGGTGACGGCAAGGCGGATATTGCTCCCGATGAAAAGTTCACCGTTATGGGCGATATGAGGCTGAAGCCTGTGATGAAGCGAAAGCTGTACACGGTAACGGTAAGACTTGCGGATTATACCGAAAGAAAGTTTGACGTTATTTACGGCAAGCCTTTGCCGCAGGAGTTGGAACAGCTTATAAACAGCATTCCCGATAATCCGAAGCCCGACAGCGAGGATTCGTTCTACGAGCCGTCATATGTGCTTATTAAGAGCGATGTTGCGGTAGGCGGTTATACGGCAGGCAAAACCGAAAGGTACAACGGCGATATAAGCATTATGCCTGAGGGCAACGTGTACTTTGAGATAGTTCCTGCGAAGCTGTATCACTACATAACGCTTATCGCAAACGATGGCGGCGGCTTCAGATATACCGATGAAAACGGTGCTGAAATAGAAACGGACAGAATAAGGACGGTTGTACAGGACGGTTACCGTTTTGCAACGGCACTTTACGGATATTCCGCATTCGCACCTGAGGACACATATACTACCGAATATCTGCTGTCATATTTTGTGGACGCAGACGGAAACAGAATCGGTACTAACGATATTGTGAAGAAGCCCGGTACCTACTATATGAAGTGGAACACCAACGACAGACGCTGTTATATAAACTATGACGTTTATATTTACAACGAGTACGGAGCGGAGGTTTCACACGAGGTAAAGTCCGAGTTTGACGGCTACAGACCCGAATATGATGAGCTTTGTAAAAAGTATGATGCCGAAGTTGAGGCACTTGCACAGTATGATGACGAGTATTACACATATACTCTTAAGGAAGAGCCGATAAACGAAGAAAACACAACGATTGACGGCAAGACCTACAAGACTGTAATTGTAAGGTGGAACAGAACGCCGAAGGAGTTCGATGTAACGTTTGACTATGACAACGGCACGGAAAACGAAACGGTAAAGGTAAAGTACGGCTATCTGTATCGTGCAACGGCAGGTGCTTTAAAGGATGATAAGTACAGCGATTATGAGCTTGTCGGATTTGACTTTGACGGTAACGGCACAGCGGACGTGATGCCGGGTGAATCGTTCAGGGTAACGGGCGATATGACGCTGAAGGCGGTATGGAAAGCTACCGACAAAATCTACAGCGTGGTGTTCTATGCTATGAGCGGTGAGTTTGATGACGGTACGGCAAGTTATGAGATAACGGGTAAATACGGCGATGCAATCTCACTGTCGGATATTCCTGTACCGACAGGTACAGAGGGCTATGAGTTTGCAGGCTGGGATAATGCCGTTCCGACAACGTTCGGTAATGATGACGGTATTATAAAGACCGAGATCAAAGCAACATACAAGCTGAAAAAAATGACGATAACCTACCGTCTTGTAAACCTTGATACCAACAAGGTTTACGAAAGCTATAAAACAGCTAAGTTTGACTACGGAACGGTGTTCACGGCTGATATGCTTGAGGCATCTCCTGATACAGACGGCTGTCTGTTCGGCGGATGGCTTGGCGAAAACGGATATTCAGTCATCGGAAAAGAAATCAAGTCCGATATGACGCTGACGGGTACCATCACTCCTGTTTATGTCATCTACTCGCTTGACGGCGTTGAAAGCTCAAGGGAAAAGGCTAAAATCGGTGCTGAGGTCACAGTAAAGAAAAAAGCCGATGGTTATCTTGAGTGGACAACGGACGATGTGACGGTTGAAGGCGGAAAGTTCACGATGCCGTCGAAGAATGTATCGTTCACAGCCGAAAAGGATATGAGCGGCTATCTGACAGTTTCAAACGGCAGTGCAAGCACGATAATAGATACCGAAAACAAGACGTTCATCAGCGGCAAGGCAAGCGGCTTTGAGTATGATACAGCTACCGGTATACTGACAGTGACCGGAAACGGTCTTAAGCTGTCGGGCGTCGGAAAGAATATAATGCTGTATATTAAGCAAAGCGTTTCGGATATTACGTTTGAAAATCTTACGCTTACGGCAGGAGATATGAACGGCGTGAAGCCTGACGATTTCAGCAGCATAGGCGTAGGCGACGGATACGGCTCGGCTGACGCATATCTGATGTATGTAAGCTCGAACAGCCTTAAGGTGAACATAAACGGAAATGTTACGCTTTCGAAACGTAACACGGCGACTACAGAAAACCTGCTTGCGATATATCAGGCGCACCTTGACTACGACGATGTAACTCCTATGAGTATGGAGTTTATCGGCGGTGACAGCCCGAATCTCACAGTAACGGGAAATACATACGCTATACAGAGTATTGGCAGTGTTGATTTCAGCGATATGATATTTACCGCAGCAGCTGAATATTACGGCGTACACGCAGAAACGATCCGCTTCGACAGATGCAGTATAACAACAACAGGGCTTGCGGGAACGAACATAGAATCGTCAACCGGCATATACAGCAACGACCTTTCGATCGTTGACTGCAGCTTAGACATAAGAACCGGAATATTCGGTGAAACGATTGATATTTCGGGTGCTACAGACGGAATAGTTACCTCCGGATATGGTGGGGCGGTTATGGTAAAGTGCAAGACAAAGGGCTGGTCGGAAACGGCAAGCGGACTGCTGACGGTGGCACTTGACAAGGGATGCTCCGTACTGTTTACGGTATCGGCAGGAAATTCGGCAATTCAGGCGTTTGACTTTGAGGGAGGGGAAAACAAGGTAGTTTCCTATCCGCAAACTACGGTGCCTGATAAGGAATTTGAGCTGACGAAGGATTTCTACTGGCTTCTTAAGGAGAAGAACGGTACGGCACTTATAAATGAGATAAGATTCTCAGGTAAATAAACGAACAAGCGACCCTGACAGAGTTTTCTGTCGGGGTCGATGTTTTATATAAAAAGTCTTTTGATTGATGTGCTTCTTGTTGCATCGTTCAGCTCTGACTATGATAGCAAGCTACCGATAGTTCTTTTTGCAAGATAGCACTTCTCGGGTTCGCTATTCGAGTGGGTACACCTGTCAATATGAAAGAGAAAAAGAACCAAAGGGATCAGGGAAACAACTTCTAAGCAACTACAATCCCCACCGTAGTTGGCTCGGCTTGACCGAGCAACAGAACCTCCCCTTTTTCGAGGGATAGTGCGGTTTTGGAAGGGTCGGTGGTGTAAAGCAATCCCTCCGTCTTGACGGCAGAAAAGTTTACAATATAAAAAGAGTGGGCATATCGCAAGCAGAAAGCAACAAAGCAACAGTTTGTGCCTTGCCGTCAATCCACCTCCCTTTGACAAGGGAGGCAAGAATATGGTGTTTTTCGAGGGATAGTGCGTTTTTCGAAGGGTCAATGTCAGTGCAGTTGCACTGATACACTCACGAAAATATTAATGCCTTGTCGGTACGGAAAATGTTTTAAGCAGTGTTGGCAGTACGTTTAGATGTTCAACTTTAATAATAATTGTTTTTTTGGCATAGCACGACCCCGACAGAGTTTTCTGTCGGGGTCGTTGTTTTATTGACAGGTATTGAATATAGTAGTATAATTTAACTGATACCGTTAACAGCGGAAACTATTTTGAATCAAGGATGGTGTTACATGGGCGCTGTACTGACACTGGGCTGCGATATGATACCGAAAATCAATTTCGCAATGCAACAGAATTACATACCTTTCATAAGAAACCTTACCGTCGGCAACGAGGGCGATGAGGATATAAGCGATGTAAGGCTTACTATCGCTTTTGACCCGGCTTTTGCAAAGACCTTCACATATGATATAAGCTGTGTGCCGTCGGGAAAGTCTGTTGAAATTTCGCCGCTGAGGATAATTCTCGGCACGGAAATGCTGTTTTCACTGACGGAGGCGGTGTCGGGTACTGTAAGCTTTTCGCTTTCAAAAGACGAAAAAGAGCTTTACCAAAAGGATATTCCCGTTCAGCTGCTTGCGTTCAACGAATGGAGCGGTCTTGCGTTTGATCCGGAGCTTATTGCGGCATTTGTGACGCCGAATCACCCGGAGATAGCAAAAGTCATTTCGGAAGCATCGGTCTATCTTAAAAAGTGGGCGGATACGACTGCCTTCAGCGCATATCAGCGGCAGAACCCGAACTTTGTAAAACAGCAGATGGCGGCTTTATATGCGGCACTGTGTGCAAGAAGGATAGCGTACAATATGCCGCCTGCCAGCTTTGAATATATAGGGCAGAAGATACGTCTTGCAAATACCGTGCTGGAGCAGAAGCAAGGCACTTGTCTTGATCTTGCGGTGCTGTATGCGTCCTGCCTTGAGGCTGTAGGTCTTAATCCTATCATTATATTCATAGAGGGTCACGCTTTCTGTGGCTGTCATCTTGAGGAGGAAACCTTTGCGGACTGTGCTACCGATGATGTGTCGGCTATAGAAAAGCGTATTGCGGCAGGGGCGGAGGAGCTTCTGCTCGTGGAATGCACAGATATGACAAAGGAGAATGTTGACTTTGACAAGTCGCTGAAGCACGGCAGGGATCATATGAATACACCGGGCAGTTTTATATGTGCGGTCGATATTGCCCGTACAAGAGGAAGCGGTATCCGTCCGATACCGCTGAGACTCGAACAGGCACTGACGGCTGAAAACACAGAGAGCGACGGCGCAAGGCGTATAAGAATGAGCGCACCGAGCGAGCTTGATATGTCGCTGTACGGAAAAGTGGCGCAGGGCAATAACGAGCCTATGACAAAGCAGAAAATATGGGAAAGAAAGCTGCTTGATTTTTCTCTGAGAAATTCTCTGCTGAATTTCAGAATAAATAAAAGCACGGTCGAAATTATGGTGTCGGATCTGTCGCTTCTTGAAGATAAGCTGTCTGACGGAACGGATTTCCGCATCCTTGAGGCACCGTCAGAGTGGACGGTTTCTATGCGAGATGCTAAAACGTTTGAGATAGAAACCGATAAGGACCTTGTAAGGAATATAGCCGAGCAGGAACTGAAAAACAAGAGGATAAGGACGTTCATGGATGCGGCAGAGCTTGAGGAGAGTCTTAAGAAGCTGTACCGTGCGGCTAAGGTGAGTATGGAGGAGAACGGCTCGAACACGCTGTTCCTGTCGCTCGGAATGCTCAGGTGGTTTGAAAGTGAAATGTCGGAAAAGGCGAGATATGCGCCTCTTGTGCTTATACCGATAGATATAGTCAGAAATGTCCGTGACAAAGGTTATATAATCAGAAGCCGTCAGGAAGACGCTCAGATAAACGTAACGATGATAGAGTATTTACGGCAGGATCACGGCATTGAGATAAACGGTCTTGACCCTCTGCCCGAAGACGAGCATGGCATTGACCTGCCGCTTGTTTTCAATACCGTAAGACAGGCGATAATGGGCAAAAAAACGTGGAATATTATCGAACACAGTTTTATCGGGCTGTTCAGCTTCGGTCAGTTTGTAATGTGGAACGATATAAGAAACCGCAGTGACGAACTTAAAAGCAACAAGGTGGTATCCTGCCTTATGGAAGGTGCGACAAGCGACGCACTGACGGGGGACTTTATTGCGGATACCGATATTGACAGCAAAATATCGCTTACGGATATTGCCGTCCCCGTTGACGCAGATTCTTCACAGCTGAGTGCGGTGGCTGCGGCATCGGCAGGAAGAAGCTTTGTACTACACGGCCCTCCCGGAACGGGTAAATCGCAGACTATCACCAATATGATAGCGAATGCGCTTTATCACGGAAAAAGCGTTCTGTTTGTGGCGGAGAAAATGGCGGCACTGAGCGTTGTACAGAAGCGTCTTGCTAATATCGGGATTGACCCGTTCTGCCTTGAGCTTCACTCCAACAAGACAAGTAAATCCGCTGTTTTAGCGGAGCTTAACAAGTCGCTTGAAACGGCAAGGGTAAAATCTCCCGAACAACACGCCGCAGTTGCACAGAAGCTGGCGCAGGAAAAGGCAAAGCTGAACTTTGTGATAGAGGCTCTGCACGAAAAGCGCAATTTCGGTGAATCGCTGTATACGGCTATCGAACGCTATGAGCAGTGTATGGCTGAAAAAGGGAAAATATCTATCGGCAGAGATGCTTTGCAAAATGCCGACGAAGGTACTATTGCACGATTTGAGGAAATTATATCGGAATATGTTGTCGCAATATCCGAGATAGGTGTTTATGCACAGCATCCGCTTATAAGATACGGCGGATGTGAATATTCCACTGAAATGCGTGACAGCCTCAAAAACGGCCTTGACAGACTTGCGGAGGAATACGGCAGGGCGGACGAGGCACTGAACCTTATAGCAACTGCTGTCGGTCTTGACGGAAATATCAGCCGTGAAAGGCTGAACGCCGTATCGGGTCTTATAGACGCCTGCGGCGAGGACGCACCTGTAATAAACGAGATATTGGTTACGGCGGATTTTGATGCTGTCGTTTCAAAGCTGAAAACGCTGTGCGAAACGGGAAAAGCATACAATGCGCTTTGCACCGAAATCGAAAACGGCTTTGACAAGGCTGTGCTTTCATATCCTGCACAAAGCGCAAGGGTGAAATGGAAACAGGCGGAGGCTAAGTGGTTTTTACCGAAGCTGATAGGTCAGAACAGGCTGTATAAGGAACTTAAAGTCTACAGTAAAAATCCTGCCGCATTTAAAAAGAGCGATGTATGCCCTTTGTATGACAGGCTGATTGAACTGTCGGAAAAATCGGAGCAGATCGGGCAGATAATCCCGACGCTGAATATAACGGGCGGAATATTGTCCGGTATGGCGACCGACTGGGATATGCTTTCAAGGGCGGTGCATAAGACAGAGGCTGTTTATGGGGCGGCGGCTTCAGACAGATTCAGCGACAGCGAAAAACAGCACATTATGAATGTGTTCGTAAAATGTTCACCGCAGGAAATTGCCGGATGTGCGAAAAATCTTGAGGCGGTAAGAAGCTATACGGAAAAATCCGACAGACTGGCTGAACTTTATTCGGTGAACACGGAATTTGAAGGAAGCGCCGATTGGCTTACAAGCGTTAACTCGGTATTTAAGGCAATTTCGGACAATATTTCGCTTGTAAAGAGCAAGGCGGCGTTCAACCTGGCGGATAAGCGGCTTTGTGACGCAGGGCTTGCGGCTGTGAGCCTTGCCTATAAAAACGGCACTGTATCGGCAGATAATATAAGAGCGGCTTATCACTGCGAGCTTTATTATCAGCTGGCACTTATGACTATCGCCACAGACAAGCGGCTTGCCTCATTCAATGGAAAGCAGTATGATGCTCTGATTGACGAATACAGAAGAACGATAAAGGAATATCAGAGGCTCACTATGCAGGAACTTGCGGCAAGGCTGTCGGCAAATATACCCGTATCAGACGGTACGAGCGCCGCATCCTCCGAGATGGGAATACTGAAGAAGGCTATCAAAAACAACGGCAGAATGATGCCGCTCAGAAAGCTGTTTGATCAGATACCGACACTGCTCAGAAGGCTCTGCCCGTGTATGCTTATGAGCCCTATCTCAGTGGCACAGTATATCGACCCGTCATTCCCGAAATTCGACCTTGTGATATTTGATGAAGCGTCACAGCTTCCGACAAGCGAGGCTGTCGGCACTATAGCAAGGGGCGAGAATGTTGTTATAGTAGGCGACCCGAAGCAGCTTCCGCCTACGTCATTCTTTACAAGCAACCGTATTGACGAGGACAACAGCGAGCTTGAGGATCTGGAGAGCCTGCTTGACGACTGCCTTGCAATCTCTATGCCGCAGATGTATCTCAAGTGGCACTACCGCTCACGGCACGAGAGCCTTATCGCATACAGCAATATGAAGTATTATGACAATAAGCTGTATACGTTCCCGTCACCGAACGACCTTGTATCGCAGGTAAGGCTTATCCGTCCGGAAGGCTTCTATGACAAGGGCAAGACAAAGCAGAACAAGGCTGAAGCGGAGGCTATAGTCAATGAAATCATCCGCAGGCTGAGCGATGAAAAGCTGAGGAATGACAGCATAGGCGTGGTAACGTTCAGCTCTGTTCAGCAGAATCTTATCGACGATATGCTGGTTGACGCATTTGCAAAGAACCCGGATATAGCTGATTTTGATGCAAAGTGTGACGAGCCTGTGTTTATCAAGAACCTTGAAAATGTACAGGGTGACGAGCGTGACGTTATACTGTTCTCGGTGGGTTACGGTCCTGATGAAAACGGAAAGGTTTCGATGAACTTCGGTCCGCTTAACCGTGACGGCGGATGGAGAAGACTTAATGTTGCGATCTCAAGGGCAAGGAAGGAAATGATAGTTTATTCCGTTCTGCGTCCTGAGCAGATAGACCTTACGAGAACACGCTCGGAGGGTGTTGCGGGGCTTAAGGGATTCCTTGAGTTTGCAACGAGAGGTACGAATGTTATCGCAGGACGCACGGATATGTTCGCAAAAGCGGATGACAGCCTTGTAAGCGAGATAGCGAAGGGCATTGAAACGCTCGGATATAAGACGAGGTGCAACATAGGCTGGTCGCAGTTCAGAATGGATATAGGCATAATTGATCCCGAAAAACCTGAAACATATATTCTCGGTATTATGCTTGACGGTGAAAACTGCCACAGAAGCGCAACCGCAAGGGACAGATTTGCGGTTCAGCCGGGTGTGCTTGAGGGGCTTGGCTGGAGCGTAATGCGTGTATGGACGCTCGACTGGCTTGACGACAGCAACGGAGTTTTACAGCACATAAAGCAGGCTGTTGAAAATGCACAGCATCCGCAGGAAAAGCCTGTAGGGGAAGTAAAGACAAAGCAGGCACCGGTATTTGAAACGGTCGAGAAAACGCCTGCGCCGAATAAGGCAACGCTGTATGAAACGGCAGATATAGCGCCTGTCGGAACGCCCGAACAGTTTTATCTTCCTGAAACGGTTCCTGTTATACAGTCGCTTGCAGTGCTTATTTTGTCGGCAGAAGCGCCGATAAGCCGTAACGCTCTTGTGCATAAGCTGATAGGTGCGTGGGGCATAACAAGAAGCGGCGACCGCACGGACAAGGTGCTTGCCGATGTGTTCAGAATGATCGACAAGCGTATAACGATTGATGAGAACAATGCGTTCTTCTGGCTCGGCAAGCAAAACCCCGATACTTATGACATTTATCGTCCTGCCGATATTCAGGGCAACAGAAGGGAGCTTGCGGAAATCCCGTCGGAAGAAATAATCGCCGCTATGACGGAGGTGCTTTCAGAGCAGATAGGACTTTCAAGAGCCGACCTTATTCGTGAGACTGCAAAGAAATTCGGCTACACAAGGCTCGGTACGGTGATGACCTCTACAGTCGAGTTCGCAGTCGATAAGGCGGTATCAGGCGGCAAAATCAAGAATAACGGTGATAGATACACGCTCTGATCTATGGTGTGTCTGCCGGAGATTTGCAAACGATGTATGATAATAAAAAGCACCCCGCTATGTCGGGGTGCTTTAGACTGTCGAAAAAGTCTTTCATTGGGATATACTTCTGTTATATCATTCAGCCCTGACTATGATAATAGGCTACCGATAGTTCTGTTTGTCGGACAGCACTTCTCGGGTTCGCTATTCGAGTGGGTACACCTGTCAATATTAACGAGGGAAAGAACCAAAGAGACTAGGGCAAGGGACTTGACAGC
>ENA-OZLH01000051-OZLH01000051.1-human-gut-metagenome-genome-assembly--contig:-NODE-51-length-57832-cov-7.779064_pt1 | contig 57832 bp, 57 predicted proteins | sample MGYA00244832_ERZ653776 | MGnify/ENA primary metagenome ERZ653776 (study PRJEB26926, sample SAMN06165218) | human gut metagenome | biome: ENVO:00009003; feature: ENVO:2100002; material: ENVO:00002003...
TATTAACCCAATATAAAATCTATATTAAATTTGTATTGAAAAAGAGTAAAAAACAGTTGCAATTTACCTTTTCGTAGTTTATAATGCTCAATATCAACATAAAGACAAATGTTCGCGGCGCGCGGACACGGAGAAAGTTGAAAGTTGAGAAATAATTAGGAGGAAAATCCAATGAAGAAATTTTTGGCACTCGTCCTTGCGATGCTCATGGTGTTCTCGCTGTGCGCATGCGGCAACGGCGGCGACAGCGGCGAGAAGGTCGTCAAGATCGGCGTCTTTGAGCCCATAACCGGTCAGAACGGCGCAGGCGGCAAGCAGGAAGTTCTCGGCATGCAGTATGCAAATGCTCAGAATCCCACCGTCGAAATCGGCGGCGAGACCTATAAGGTCGAGCTCGTCATAGCCGATAACGAGTCTACCACCGATAAGGCTGCATCCGCTGCCTCCCAGCTCGTTGCGCAGGGCGTATCCATCGTTCTCGGTACTTACGGCTCCAACGTTGCGATCGCCGGTTCCAATACCTTTAAAGAGGCCGGTATCCCCGCACTGGGCGTTACCTGTACCAACCCTCAGGTCACCGAGGGCAACAGCCACTACTTCCGTATCTGCTTCCTTGACCCGTTCCAGGGCACCGTTCACGCGAACTTCGCAAAAGAACAGCTCAAGGCCGACACCATCTACTGCTTGGGCGAGCTTGGCAACGACTATGACCAGGGCCTTATTAACTACTGCTCCAAGGCAGCAGAGAAGCTCGGCATTAAGGTCATCACCGAGTCCTTCCCCAAGGATAACTCCGACTTCACATCTTACCTGAACAACGCCAAGAAGGCAGGCGCTCAGGCTATCTTCGCTCCCTGCTCGATCCAGTACGCTCAGCTCATCGTTGAGCAGTCTGCCGCACAGGGCATCGATATTCCTCTCCTCGGCTCCGATACATGGGATAACAACACCATCGTCGGCGCGACCAAGGGCAAGGACGTTCAGGTTTATGTCTCCACCTTCTATCAGGAGGGTGCAAACCCCGACTTTGAAAAGGGCATCAAGGAATGGATCAACGGCGACGCAAAGAACCTTGAGAATAACGGCGGCAACGACATGCTTTCCGCAGTTACCGTCATGGGCTATGACGCATACATGGTAGCGCTCGAGGCTCTCAAGGCCGCAGGCTCCACCGATCCGGCAGCTGTAATGGCAGCTCTGCCCAATGTTACTTACACCGGTATCTCCGGCTCCATCGCATTCAACGAGATCGGCGACGCTATCCGTGATTCCGCTGTTATCAAGAAGTCCAACAGTGAGACCGGCGAGTGGGAGTTCGTCGCAGTCCAGAAAGCTGAGGCATAATGCCGCAATGCTACAGGCACAGATTAATATGAAACCTGTAAAATGACACTGTGGTGGGGATGTCGGCGGCATCCCCACCATATGCCGTTTTATTAAGCGGCATTGAATTCCTCGCAAATCAAGGCAGGAGCGCATAAATATGCTCCGTACACAGAAATGCAGAGCATATTTATGCGTTCCGAAAGAGAGATAGGATGGTCCTCAGATGATCGATTTTTTACATAACAATTTTGGTTATCTGCTGTCTGGCATATCCGTGGGCGGTCAGTATGCCCTTATAGCCATCGGCTACACGATGGTTTACGGCATACTCAGACTTATTAACTTTGCTCACGGCGATGTGTTTATGGTAGCGGGTCTTATTATGGTCTATGCAATAGCCGGCGGCCTGCCGATGTGGCTGTCGATAATTCTTGTTATCGTTCTTACTGTCGTGCTTGGCGTCGCGATAGAGCGCGTTGCGTACAAGCCGCTGAGATCCTCGCCGCGTATGTCGGTAATGATCTCCGCTATCGGCGTATCGTATCTTCTGCAAAACTGTGCGCTGTACTTCACCGGCGGTCTGCCGCGCTCTTACCCTGCCATTCCGTTTCTGTCCAAGCAGATAACGATCTGGGGTGCAACGACCAAGATGGTAACGCTCATTACGCCGATACTTACGCTTGTGCTTGTTTTGGCGCTCGTATTCCTTATAAACCATACAAAGATAGGCATGGCCATGCGCGCTGTCGCAAAGGATTTTGAAACGAGCCAGCTCATGGGCATAAAAATCAATTCGGTCATATCCTTTACCTTTGTTATCGGCTGTTTTCTCGCGGCCATCGGATCGCTGCTTTATTTCTCGAACTACACGACCGTTGTTCCGACCTCCGGCGCAATGCCCGGCCTGAAGGCCTTCGTTGCGGCTGTTTTCGGCGGCATCGGGTCTATCCCTGGTGCGGTCATCGGCGCGTTTATAATCGGTATTTGCGAAAACATTATAAAAGCGTTCGGCCAGAGCTGGACCGTGTTCTCCGATGCGTTCACGTTTGTGCTGCTGATAATAATCCTCCTCGTCAAGCCCACCGGCATCTTCGGCGAGAAGGCTACGGATAAGGTGTGAGGTGAGGGCTATGAACGAAACAATGAATAAAAAGGTCCTCAGAACTCCGGACGAAGTCGCAAAGCGCCAGGGCATGTGGCTGACAATAGTAGCTCTTGTTATTCTGTATGCTGTGCTGTTTGCGCTTGATAACTTTATCAAGCCCTCAAAATTTACGCTGATGCTCATCCCCGTGCTCAAGAAAGGCGCGATATACTCACTGGTGTGCGTGTCGATGAACCTGCTTAACGGCTTTACGGGACTGTTCTCGCTCGGTCAGGCGGGCTTTATGCTCATCGGCGCATATGCATACTCGATATTCTCCATCCCTGCTGCACGGCATGCCGCCGTTTATCAGTATTTTGACGGCGGTGCGCTTCAGTTTTCGATACCGGAGATGCTCGGCAACGCGATCGGTGTTAACCTCGGCAGCTTCCTCGGCGCGATCATATGCATCATTATAGCAGGCGTTGCGGCCGCGATATTCGCTGCGCTCATCGGCATCCCCGTGCTGCGCCTTAAGAGCGACTATCTCGCCATCGCGACTCTCGGCTTTGCCGAGATCATCCGCGCAATATTCCAGTGGAACGGCCTTGGCACTATAACAAACGGCTCGAACCTCCTGCGCGACTACACGATCTTCAGTGATATGAAGATACAGCTCGGCGCTCAAGTGTTTAAGCTCAACACCGTGTTCCCGTTCCTGATAGCGATGATATGCATTATTATCATCGTCCTGCTTATCAACTCATCCTACGGACGTGCGTTCAAGGCCATTCGTGACGATGAGGTCGCGGCTGAGGCGATGGGCATCAACCTGTTTAAGCACAAGATGCTGTCGTTTGTCATCTCCAGCTTCTTTGCCGGCGTCGGCGGTGCGCTTCTTGCGATGTTCCAGTCGACTGTCCAGGCCTCGGCCTTTATGTCCGCAATGACCTATGAGCTGCTGCTTATAGTCGTTATCGGAGGCATAGGCTCGGTCTCCGGCAGCTGTGTTGCGGCTTTCCTGTATATCGCCTGCTCCGAGTGGTGGCTTCGCTTCCTTGACTCCGGCATGCTGCCCTTCGGCAATATTGAGGTCAGCTTCTTCCGCGACGGCTTCCGCAAGGTCGTGTTCTCCGTTGTTATCATGATAATCGTCCTGTTCTTCTCACAGGGCATCATGGGCAACAAGGAGCTGTCCTTTGCAGGACTTATTAAAAAGATAAAGGCTAAAAAGGCCGCAAAGGCCGAAAAGGTCAAAGAGGGAGGTGCCGCATAATGAGTGAAAATGTTCTCCACGTTGAAAATGTCACGATGCAGTTCGGCGGCGTTGTCGCTGTCAACAACCTCTCGCTCGATATCCCCGAGGGCAAGATCGTCGCCCTCATCGGCCCCAACGGTGCCGGCAAAACAACAGCTTTCAACTGTATCACCGGCGTTTATGAGCCGACAAACGGCCTTGTCGAGTTCATGGGCAAGCCCATCGTGCGTAATCATCCGCAGGGCAAGATGAAGAAAAACTACAAGGGTGAAAACGGCGATATGTATCTGGGCAAGGTCGTTGCCAATACGCCGGATAAGATAACCCGTCAGGGCATAGCGCGTACCTTCCAGAACATAAGACTTTGGAAGAGCATGACCGTTTTTGAAAACGTCCTTATCGCAAAGCATATGCACGCAAAGCAGAATGTCTTCTCCGCCACCTTCCGCGGAAACGCGAAGGAGGAGAAACGCATGCGCGAGGAGACGATGGAGCTTCTGCGCGAGCAGGGGCTGGATAAATACAAGGACGAGATAGCAACAAGCCTGCCATACGGACTTCAGCGCCGCCTTGAAATTGCGCGCGCGCTGGCAGCCGACCCGAAGCTTCTGCTTCTTGACGAGCCGGCAGCCGGCATGAACCCGCAGGAAACGCTGGAGCTTGCCCAGTTTATCCGCGAGATACGCGAAAAGCACCACCTGACGGTGTTCCTTATCGAGCATCACATGGAGCTTGTCATGCAGATATCCGATTATATCTATGTCATCGACTTCGGCTCTGAGATAGCTCAGGGCACGCCTAAGGAAGTTCAGAACAATCAGCACGTTATCGATGCATATTTGGGGGTCGTTGAAGATGAGTGAAACAATACTGAAGATCAATGACCTTAAGGTCAACTACGGCGGCATCGAGGCCGTCAAGGGCATAAGCTTTGATGTCCCGGCAGGGCAGATCGTCACGCTTATCGGCGCAAACGGCGCCGGCAAAAGCTCAACTCTGCGTGCCATAGCCGGTCTTGTAAAGCCCTCCGGCGGCTCTATCGAGTTTGAGGGCGAGAACATTACGGGTCTTGACCCGACCTCGATCGTCACCAAGGGCATAACGCTTGTTCCCGAAGGCCGCAAGATATTCCCGGATCTCACCGTTCTTGAAAACCTGAAGATCGGCGCGTATCTGCGTAAGGACGATCTGACTGATGACCTAAACTGGGTGTACGATCTGTTTCCGAGACTCAAGGAGCGCTCATGGCAGGAGGGCGGTACGCTCTCCGGCGGCGAGCAGCAGATGCTTGCAGTCGGCAGAGCGCTGATGAGCCGTCCCAAGGTCATTATGATGGACGAACCCTCCCTTGGCCTTGCGCCGATCATCGTGCGCGGCATCTTTGACATTATCAAAGAGATCAACAAGCGCGGAGTTACAGTTCTTCTTATCGAGCAGAACGCAAATATGGCGCTGAAAACCGCTCACATCGGCTATGTTCTCGAAACCGGCCGCCTTACCATGTCCGGCTCCGGCGAAGAGCTTCTCGCAAACGAGCAGGTCAAGGCCGCATACCTCGGCACCTGATGCTAATATGATATGTATAAAAAAGACTGCTTCGGCGGTCTTTTTTGCATAAGCTGACGAGAGTCGAACGCATATCGGTTTTGACGGGCAGATTTTCGCCCATGCCGCGTTAAAGCTCTTGACAATACGTCAGTATTCTCTGCGAGCTTTGCCTTGCCTGAACAAAAATCTGCTCCGGCAAAACTGCGAGCACCTGTCGGATGTGCTTTTCGAGATATTTTCGGCTTTCTTTGGTGCAGGTGGGCTGGCGCCCATCAAGACAAAAAAGGTGAAAATAGCCGGAAGGGTACGCCGACAGGCGATATGGGTTCAACTCTCGTCAGCTTAAATATTTTTTCGGAGGATACTATGGAAAAACTGTCGCATGCGTATATAGTGTCCTCGGCATCCGAGAATGCGCGCATGGGCAAGGCCTTTTACCTTGCCGAAAAAATGCTGTGCCAAAGCGAGGGCGAGCGGCCCTGCGGAGTGTGCCGCGATTGCAGGAAGGTCAAGGCGCGCGTGCACCCCGATCTTGCCGTCGTCGAGCGCATAACCGACGATAAGGGCAAGCAGAAAAAGGAGATACTGGTAGATCAGGTGCGCGCAATGGGCGCCGATGCTTACGTTCTGCCGAACGAGGCCGCCGAAAAGGTATATATCATAAAAGACGCCGACACCATGAACGAGCAGGCGCAGAATGCTGCGCTGAAGATACTTGAGGAGCCGCCGAAGGGCGTTCATTTCATTCTGTGCGTATCCAATCCCGAACGGCTGCTGGTCACCGTGCGCTCGCGCTGCGTGCTTGTGAGCTGCGCCGGCGAGGAGGACGCGGAGGACGAAAACGCGGCGGCTATGGCCGACGAATTTGTCGCTCTCGAGCGAAAGGGCGACACTCCGGCGCTCACCGCGTGGTGCTTTGCGCATGAGGGCCTTGACGCTCGCTCGCTCGGCGAGTTTCTGCTCGCGCTCAAGCGGCGCTATGCCGCGCTTCTTGCGTCGCAGCAGGATAAAATGCGCATAATGGATATTATACGGCTCGTTGACCGCTGCATGGAGTATCAGACGGTCAATACGGGTGTGAAACACATTCTGGGGTTGCTGGCGGTCAGGTCGGCAGCGGAAACGAGGAAAGCAATTGACTGAAGTTATAAGCGTTAAATTTAAAAACCGTGGAAAGAGCTATTATTTTTCCCCGAACGGAAAGATCGTAAAGACCGGCCAGCAGGTCATTGTAGAAACCAGCAAGGGCCTTGAGATAGCCGACTGCTTCCGCGGCAACCACGAGGTCGAGGACGATTCGGTTGTGCAGCCGCTGCGCCCGGTTGTCAGGGTCGCGACGCGCGACGATCTTCGCGTTGCGGAAATAAACAAGCAGCGCGAAAAGGAAGCGTTCGAGATATGCCAGCAGAAGATAGCCGAGCACGGCCTGGATATGAAGCTCGTTGACGTTGAGTGCAACTTCGAGGGCAACAAGACGATGTTCTTTTTCACCTCCGACGGCAGAGTTGACTTCCGCGAGCTTGTAAAGGATCTTGCGGGCATTTTCCGCAACAGGATCGAGCTGAGGCAGATCGGTGTGCGCGACGAGGCAAAAATGCTCGGCGGACTCGGTATCTGCGGAAGACCGTTCTGCTGTAGCCAGTTTATCGATGAGTTCCAGCCGGTTTCCACAAAAATGGCGAAGGTGCAGTCGATGTCTCTCAATCCCGGGAAGATATCCGGCAGCTGCGGCAGGCTTATGTGCTGCCTGAGATACGAGCAGGAGGCCTATGAGGAGCTTACAAAAAATGTGCCCAAGCAGGGCGCGTTTGTAGAAACTCCGGCAGGCTACGGCATTGTTACGCAGGTAAATCTTTTGCGCCAGATGGTTAAGGTAAAGCTCGACGGCGAGGGCGACGATACGGTAAAGACTTATCGGGCTGTTGAAGTTGCGGCAGTGCCCGGCGGCCGCCCCAAGGATGGTGAGACTCCTCCCTCGGTGCTCAAGTACATCCCCGAGCCGGAAGAGGAAGAAGAGGAGGAGCAGGATATCTGGAAGCTGCCGCAGCTGTTTGCCGATGACGACGCAGCCAAGGAGAAAGAAAGCGCACAGGAACAGAAAAAGCGCAGCCGCCGCTCGCGCAGAGGAGGAAAGAAGCCTCAGAGCGATGCAAAACCGGCGCCTCAGTCTGCACAGGCACCTTCTGCGGAAGAAAAGAAGAACACGGCAAAGCCGAAGCTGAGAAATCGCCGCGGAGGCGGAAAGAAGCCTGCCGAACAGAGCGCTTCCGCCGAACAGCCGAAGCCGCAGCAGGCCAAAAGCCAGGACGGCGAGAAGAAGCGCTCAAACCGCCGCTATTATCACCGCGGCAAGCCCAAAAATAAAGGCGGACAGGCGCAGGATAAATAGTATTCCCGGAGGCTGAGATATGAGTAAAAAAAGCAATAATAAAAGCGGAATGAGCATGAAAACAAAGTGGATAATAACAGGTATCCTCTGCGTTTTGGCTGTGCTGACGGTGGTTGTCGTCGCGGCCGACGGCTGCTTTGACTTCAAGCCCGGCTCGGTTCAGTCCAACGACAAGGCCGTCGCCGAAAGCGCCGCGCCCGACGCCGACAAGGATACCGCAAAGACCGGCGGAACGCACACCGTTCTCGTTACGGCCGGCAACGGCGGCACAACGGATCCCAACGGCAGCCTCACGGTTGAAGACTGGGAGAGCGTGAAGATAAACTTCACACCCAATGAGGGGTACGAGATCCAGTCGATATCGGTCGACGGTAAGGATATGGGCGCTATCGAGAGCTACGAGCTGACAAACGTCACGGAGGATCACAGCATCATCGCTACGTTTGTAAAGAAAGCCGTTCCCACGCCGACCCCTGCTCCGGCAACCCCAACGCCGGATGACGGCGAGTGATATTTGCAAGTAAATAAAGCATGCTTAACGGCCACGCAGCTTCCCTGCGCGGCCGTTATTTTTCCTGCACTTGACAGAATGATGGGGGATTAGTATTATAAAAATGATAAGTTGTTGACGGCGAAGTATACGAACCTGATTTGGAGACAGTAATTATGACCTTCTATATTTTACGAATAATTCTTCTGATTCTTATACTTGCGGTTATATATATTTTCTTTCACGCGGTTGCTGAATGCAGCACAAAAAAATCTGCGATTATCGGCGCAGTTTTCTCGATAGTCATTACAACTGCAGTCAGCATGTTCCCACCTGAAAATTTAGTGACTGATTTCAGCTCGCCTGAAAACGCATTTAAGTACTTTTGTGCAGGGGAGATTGAGGAGATCATCTATGGCAACGACTCTTGCCTTGTCGTTTATTCCGACAGTCAAGGGACGTTTAAAGACTGTGTATTTCTCAAATCGGGTGCTGACTACAAATTGCCATTGTACTTTTCGCGCAGCAGAGTGGCACATGTTTTTACCCAAAACGGACTCTTTAATACATACAAAGTCAGTGGTACGAGCGACTACTATGTTCAAGGCTCGGTGTCAACCGAGACAGCGGGAAATATTGGCGTTTTTGATGGAAACGGGAACAACATTAACACTAATGTTATTCGCATAGCTCATACAGGTTTTATTTATTTCCACCTTGGCAGCTTCAAAGATGATTATTATCTTGTAAGTGACGGTGAAACGCAGCCACTCGGTTGATAGGAGTGAGATGAGTGGACTATAAACACCTATATATGAATGTGTTATTTCATATGTCGACCCAAAAGCTTATACATAGCACATATACACCAGAGCAATGTGTAACGATAATTAATAGGCTGGCTCAAGAATATGCTCTTGGTAAGTGCTCGGTGATGTACGAGGGGAGGCTGATCGAGTCGAAATGCAGCCGCAATGTAGGGCTATATTATAACAGCTTTGCCCCGACTACAAATATCTGCATCAACAAAGCAGAAAATGGTTCGGAGATAGTACTGCTTTTCGAAATGAGCAGAGCAGAAAGAATTTTTTTGAAATTCCTATACTTATTTCTGATAGTATTTGAAATTGTTTTTGCGCTATGCGAAGTCTTAAGTGGTGCTATTCCCAATGTGCTATTGCTAATGCTTCCGATGGAAATGCTGCTGGTGTGTCACGCTATGGTGAATATCGGGTTTTCGCTGATGGTTAAGAGATATATGAAAAGGCTTGAGGCTGTTATTAAAACAAGATAGATTGCGTTGGGGGCACCAAGATGAGAAAAAATAACCGGGAATGATGGAAATTTCGTTTGGCCTCAACGCGAATATTTTATAATAGCATTGATAAGTACTCCTGTTGCTGCTGAGATGTTTGCATTTGGTGCCTTTGATGATCTTCCGCTTAATCTGGTGCGTATGCCACTTTGGTTGGTTCTTTCGGTAGCAGTTATGTATTACTTGGGAACTGTTTGCTTCCGATTGAACGAAGATGGCATTGTGCAGTACAGCTTTGGAATTAAAACGCGCAGAGTTGATTGGAAAGATGTCGATCAAGTGGGCATAGGTTATACAGACACTGGACTGGCAATTGTAATGACACTCAAAGGCCATAAACGATATATACCATTGAGAGAAAATGGGCGCGTTAGAGTTGCTGAGGTGTTTTACGAACTTCATTATAGAAAGTGTATTCTTATAAAGAAAGCGGTGTTGTCCAGAACTCTGGTTGAGAAGTATTATGGCGAACTTGACTACGAATGGATTCCGCCGGATTTTAAATGAATTTCTCACAATCACCCATCGCGAAAAAAATAACCGGCCGCAAATGCGGTCGGTTATAATTTTGCGTATCACTCCATCAGGACCCAGCAGTCGGTAGTGGGGGCCTGGCCGGAGCACATCGGAACGATGCGCATTTTGGCTTCGCCGAGCTTGACGTAATCTGTGCCCTTCGTTACGGTGTCGGCGGCAGAGGCGCTTTCGGCCGAGCAGTAGACGCGGTCGAATACCTTGAGCAGAATGTCGGCGCTCTGTCCTGTGACCTCGTCCGTGCCATTTTGCAGGGCTGTGCTGCTCGTAAGCTGCACCGACATCTTCGTCGAGGACGAGCGCATTGCGCGCGTCACGCTTATGCCGAAGCTTGACACGGCGGTGACAGGCGTGGGCTTTACGGCCGAGCTTGAGGAAAATGCAAATTCAAGGCCGCTTGCCTCCGGCAGACGCATGCCCAAAAGGACGATCTCATCAACGCCCATTTTCGAAAGCTCGCTGCAAAGCGAGAGAATGTAACTCTTTACGGTCGCGTTCGTCGGGTCGAGCCATGCGCCGTTTGAGTCGGAGTAAGCCTGGCCGGCGGTTGTTTTCAGCGCAAGCTGCGTGTATCGCGAAGCGAGAGTATTATCTACAAAGCAGCACATGCGTACGGCAACATACTTATCCTGCTCCTTCAAGGAGGACACGATGGACTTAAGATCGACCGTGCCTGCCGTGCCGTAGCCCTTGGCGATATCCGCCTGCGAATCCCAGACGAGCATTCCGGTGACCGTTTTTACATCGAGCAGAACGCCGGTAGCATCAGGAGACTTGGAAAGATACGATTCAACGCCCGAGGCTGTCACCGAGGATGCGGGGACGTACACGAGCTTGACCGCATCAAGATTTTCGCCGGCGACGGCCTTTATGTTTGAATAATCGGCCTGACCGATCTCAAGCTGTGCGTTGACCGGCTCAAAGCTCTGCTGCACCGTTTCGCCGTCGTCGCTCTCGATGGGCTTTGCGCTGTCGTCCTGAAGAAACGGTATCTCAAGATGCAGGCCGCTGTTTGTTACCACTATATATTTTTGAAGTCCGTAGAAAAGCATGACCGCAAAGGCGATGACGGCCAGAATGATTATCGTGGCTATCAGCGCCGGGGCGGTTTTCTTGCGTTTTCCGCGGTAAAACTCAGAGTTGTTTGCCAATTAAATCAGTCCTCAATCTGCTTGATGCGGCGGACGTGTCTCTCGTCGCCGGAGAAGGGAGTGTCAAGGAAAGTGTCAACGATCTTAAGCGCAAGACCGGGGCCGACGACCCTTGCACCCATTGCTAGGATGTTCGCGTCGTTGTGCAGCCTTGTCATCTCGGCCGAGAAGCAGTCGCCACAGAGGGCTGCGCGGATGCCCTTGACCTTGTTTGCCGTGATGGAAATGCCGATGCCGGTGCCGCAGATTATGATGCCCTTTTCGCACTCGCCGTCTGCTACCGCATGGGCGACCGCCTTGCCGTAAACAGGATAGTCGCAGCTATCCTCGGAGTAAGTGCCGTAGTCTTTGTATTCAAGGCCGCGCGCGTCGAGGTGCTTCATGACCTCCTGCTTGAGCGCCCAGCCGCCGTGGTCGGAACCTAATGCGATCATATCTTTGTGATCCTCCAAATAAATATTACATTTTATTATCTCACTAAAAAGCGATAATTACAAGCAAATTTATCAAAACGGCCAGCTCGGCAGCCATTTGAGCAGATTTGATGCCAGCTGGGCGTTGACTCTTGCGCCGGACAGAACCGGGTAAAAGACAACAAACAGTGCGCAGGCAAGCCCCGTCAGCCCGTAGACGTTGAATTTCCAGCCCTTTGTGTTATCTTTCATTAGCCGGAACATACGCGCGATCGCAAGCACGAGGAACACCGACGAGGGAAAGTAGTGATACTCAAACGTTGTGCGCGTTATGAACACCCACGGCAGGAGCTGCGCGAGATAGCCGATGACGATAAACAGCGAAACATCGTCGCGCCGCTTTATCGCGAACACGGCGCACAGCGCCATCGCAATAAGCCCTGCCCAGCACAGCACGGGATTTAAAAACGCGCCGAAGGACGAGCGCGTGCCGTCCTCAAAATACTTGAGGTAGTACAGTATCGGCCGCTCGTCTATCACCCACTGCCACCAGCGCGAGGAGTACGGGTGCTCGGTGTGGACGCCGGAGTGGTAGCTGAACATGAACTTCTGATTGTCCAGAACGAGGTTTGCGTAGTCGGAGGTGAAATACATGCCGATGCCATGCATTCCGCTTGCCCGGCCGTAGGGGTAATAGCTCATGTAGTATATCGCAGCAGGGATGATAATGAAGAACACGACGCAGAACGCACAGTTTTTGAAAAACGCCTTCACCTCAAAATTGCGCAGCCAGTGGACGAGCCATATGACCGCAAGCCCGGCTCCGGCATAAAAGCAGGTCCATTTGCACGCGGCCCCTATGCCGAAAAACAGTCCAGAAAGCGCAAGGTCGCGTTTTCTGCCGCCGGTGATGTACATATACATGAAAAGGTACATGAGCAGGATGAAGAAAACGGCGTAGGTGTCGATCGTGGCAAGGCGCGTCTGCGAAAAGTGCATGAAGTCAAAGGCAAAGATCGCCGTTGCGCAGGCGCAGATGTCCGTCGAACCGAACATGCGCTTTAAAAGCATGTACAGCACCGGCAGCATAAGCACGCCGAACAGAACTCCGGAAAAACGCCAGCCGAACGGCGTCATGCCGAAAAGCTCGATGCCTATGGCGATGATGAGCTTGCCCAGCGGCGGATGCGAGACTTCGTACGGATACACGCCTTCGATGTTCTCGTATGCCGTGCGCGCGTGGTATATCTCGTCAAAATAAGTGCTGTTTAAATAGCTCTGGTATTCGGGCACCGTGCCTTGCTCGTCGAAAAGCTCCGGCGCGTCGGCGCATTGGCCGAAAAGCTCACCGCCGCAGCGCACGGCAAGCTCACCGAGCCGAACATCGCCCGATGCCGTCAGGCGGATATAGCGCGCACTTGTTTCCTTCGATGCGTCAAGCTCAAAGTCGTTCCACTTAAACAGCGCAACATAGTTTTGCTCAAAGCTGCCTGCGTCGGAGAAATTATTTCCGTCATCGGACAGCTCGATGCGGTAGCTTCCGGTGTTCAGGCCGGAATAGAGCATTATGCTGTCGATGCTGCGCACCTCGCCGAGATCGACCGTCACGCTCTCGCCGCTGTGAAAATCATGGAATGACTGCGGCGCGTCGGTGTCGCCGAGGCCGATAAATGCCGTGACGGCATAGACTGCGGTTATTATTCCGAGCGCTATCGCATCGCGTCGGCCAAAGGCGCTTTTCGGCGTATTTTCGATCACCGCCGAGGCGGGGGATGGGCAGCCGAAGAAGAAAAGCCCTATGAAAAGCAGGATAAGTATCGGAAAAACGTATGTCAGCTGCACGTTGAGCCTCCAATTCAAATAATAGTTAATTATAGTAAATTGTATGCCGCTTGTCCACCTTGCGCGGCAGTTGTTTTAAAAAATTCATATATTTTTTGTTCGTGCTTGACATAATGCGGTTTTGGAGATAAAATTAATCGGATAATATTTTAGACCACTGCACCCATTTGGGGATTAGGATCGGTGCAGCGTTCATAAGATGCCCGGGGAGGCGTCTTTGCGAAAATATTAGTTTCAATTTTACGGACGGAAAGCGCTTGATGCTCCGTCTTACCCTTAAATTACACGGCAATTTTACCGAAGGGAGATCCCTTCAACTGAAAACCACCGCAAAATTCTTAAAGAATGGAGGTGTGTTTACTTTCTATGGACTTATGGTTAGCAATCGTTCTTATCGTTGCTTTTTGTGTTATAGGATTTGTACTCGGCATGACTTACCGCAAAAAAGTCGCCGAGCGTGAGATATCCAGTGCAGAAGATGAAGCAAAAAGAATAATCAATGATGCCATAAAGAGCGCCGAGAGCAAAAAACGTGAAGCTCTCGTCGAGGCAAAGGAAGAAATACACAAAAGTCGCTCGGAGTTCGAGCGCGAGGAAAAGGCACGCCGTGCCGACCTGCAAAAGCAGGAGAGAAGACTTCAGCAAAAGGAAGAAAACCTTGACCGCAAGACCGATTCCCTTGAGCGCAAGAATGAAACTCTTGCACGCAAGATAGCCGATGTCGAAGCGCAGCAGCAGGAGATAGCTCTTATCAAGAAGAGCCAGCTCGAAATGCTCGAAAAGGTATCGGGATACACGGTCGATGAGGCAAAGGCATACCTCATCAATGCCCTCAAGGACGAAGTTACGCACGAAATGGCCGTCAAGGTCAAGGAGATCGAGGCCCAGTACAAGGACGAGGCCGAGGAACGCGCACGCGAGATAATCGTAACGGCTATCCAGCGCTGTGCGGCAGACCACGCAAGCGAAGTCACAGTATCCGTCGTACCACTCCCCAACGACGAGATGAAGGGACGCATCATCGGCCGCGAAGGCCGCAACATCCGCAGCATCGAAACTCTCACGGGCTGCGATCTTATTATCGACGATACGCCCGAGGCTATCACCGTTTCAAGCTTTGACCCCGTCCGCCGCGAGGTGGCGCGTCTCGCGCTTGAAAAGCTCATTGCCGACGGCAGAATCCATCCGGCACGTATTGAGGAAATGGTCGCCAAGGCGCAGAAGGAAGTCAACGCGACTATCAAGGCCGAAGGCGAGCGCGCGGTGTTCGAAACGAACATCCACGGCGTAAATCCCGAGATCATAAAGCTGCTCGGCCGCATGAAATACCGCACGAGCTACGGTCAGAACGTCCTGCAGCACTCTATCGAGGTCTCGCACATTTCCGGCCTTATTGCCGCAGAGCTGGGCGTTGATGTAAACACCGCAAAGCGTGCAGGCCTCCTGCACGATATCGGCAAGGCTATCGACCACGAGGTCGAGGGCAGCCATGTCTCCATCGGCGTTGATATCTGCAAGAAGTATAAAGAGAGCGAAGCTGTCATCCACGCTATCGAAGCTCACCACGGCGACGTTGAGCCGCGCACGGTCGTTGCCTGCATCGTTCAGGCCGCCGACGCCATCTCCGCATCACGTCCCGGTGCGCGCCGCGAGAATATCGAAAATTACGTCAAGCGCCTCGAAAAGCTCGAGGAGATATCCAAGAGCTTCCCCGGCATTGCAGGCAGCTATGCCATCCAGGCAGGCCGCGAGATCCGCGTAATGGTAAAGCCCGAGGAGGTTTCCGAGGATCAGATGGTGCTCCTGGCTCGCGATATCGCAAAGAAGATCGAGGAAGAGCTGACCTACCCCGGCCAGATCAAAGTCCACGTCCTGCGCGAGACAAAAGCCGTCGAGTACGCAAAATAAGAACAAAAGCAGAACGGAACATCCGTTCTGCTTTTTTACGGTGAAAAATAAAAACCGCACCAAACGGTGCGGCTCTTAATGCCTTAGAGACCGTGGCCTTCGAGCCACTTTGCAATTTCACCGAAAGTGTCGCCCGTTGCCTGATCCCAGTTGTTGTCCTTGTGCATCTTCTCAAGGGCTCTGAAAATCCAAGATATCATCGTGTTTCTCCTTCCTTATAGTTTTTCTGACTATTTCCGCGGTTATGTTATCATAGCTTATCACTTATGTCAACCAATATTTGTGCAAAAAAACCGAAAATGACGATAATAAATACTTAAAACCCCATAAATTATGCACTTTAAATAAATCCTGCACAATTCGTTTAGCAAAAAGCACCGCAAAGCGGTGCTTTTACATGTTCTAAAGCTTAGTACGGCTCGTACATACCAAAGAAGTTGTCAAGAATGTCGAGCTCATCCTGAGCATTTTTTTCAGCCTTGAGAATTATGGCGGTGACGAGATGATAGATTTCGGTAATACCGGGAATATACATTGCTGTTTCTCCTTTCTCTTAGTTATTAAAATTGTTTAATGACTATTTCCACCGTGATAATATCATTAAATAACCAGTTAGTCAAGGAAAATAAGAAAAATAACTAAAGAAAATAGCGGAACGCGAGTTTTTTGCTCACATTCCGCTGTTTTTCCTGTTAATATCAGATGTTCCAGGTCTCAACGCCTTCTTCAAGAATCTCACCGTTGTTATAGGCCTCGATGATCTTCTGGATCGCGTGGTCGGCAAAAACGGTGCTTATCCTGTCCTCAGTGGCCTCGGGCCATTCCTCGTCGGTAAGCTCGGGTATCTGCTCGATGTTGCGCATCTGGTTTACAGCCTTGCGCCAGCGGTTCTGATTTTCAACCGTATGGCGAACAAGCCTGTCATCGGGAGCAAGCTCGGTCACGTCAAGCTTGCCGAGGACGCGGTCGATGACTATCGTGCCGTGGCCGTTTTCCTCGTTGCCGTGGGGGAAGTACCAGTAGACAAGCTGCCGGTCGTTTTCTTCTTTAAGTTTGAAAGTTACCATGTCTCATTCTCCGCTTATAATTAGTGGACACCAGTATAGCACACAGAGCGGAAAATATCAATCAATATGAATTATGCTCTCCATAAGCTCGGCGGCGCTGACGTTGGGGTTGTGGTAATGCTCGCGCTTTACGCTCTTTTCGGTCAGCGTGATAGCCTCCTTCGGGCAGTATTGCAGACAGCTGAGGCACTGGATGCAATTTGTGCCGAAGGTGGGCTTTCCGTCAACAAAGCGGATGTTGCCCTTTGGGCAGAGCTTTTCACACTGGCGGCAGCCGATGCATGCGTCGGTGACGGCAAATTTCTTGGCCTTGCCGACTGCGAGCTTAGGCCAAACCTTGCTCTCAAGCGCGTTGAGCCCCATTTTAGGCGGAGACTTCTTGCTCTTTTCGCCCGCGAGAATGGATTTGACAAGCTTTTTTGCCGTGCGCTCGCTGCGCTTCTGCGCCATCTTGGGCGTAACGGGCGGCAGCATGAGCTGGTGGGGGAACAGCCATATGCAAGAGCACTGGTGAGAAAGGCCGGTCCACAGATCGAGCTTGAACTGCTTGTCGATTTTGTGCAGACCGCAGCCGAGGTATCCGGCGTACTGGCCGACGGCGAAGGTGTAGGCATTCGGAGAGATCCTGATGCTGCCGAGAAAGCTCTCGACGTCACCGGGCAGACCGCCGCCATAGCAGGGGACGATAAAGCCGACGCGCTCCGCGTCTCTAACATCGGTCTTCACCGGCGCCTTACGCATCATGATGATGTCCGTATCGCCGAGACCTTTTGCGACGTTCTTTGCAAAGTCCAGACAGTTGCCGCTTCCGGAATAGCAGAATATAACGTTTTTGCTCATTGTTCATTACTCCCTTGTTAAATAATCTTCATGCGCCGATTGTAGCATAAAACAAAATATGATACAATAGTACCGCAGCAAAATAATACAAAGGAGCCGAAAATGTACCACATCAAGGAAGATAAACGCGCCAAAGCCTCGGTCGAGCTTATATGCGACGGGCTCAAACGCTGTCTGAAGGAAAAAAGCTTTGAAAGCGTAACAATATCGGATATCCAGCGCATATCCGGCGTAAGCCGATCAACGTTTTACCGCAACTTTGACCGCATGGAGGATGTGCTTGCCCTGATGTGCGACAGAGTGTTCGAAGAGGCGTTCTTGTCGGACTATGCCAACATCAGCGAGGCGGTCTTTCGGACATGGTTTCGCCATCAGGAGCTTATCGAAACCATTGTCGGCATTGACCGCGGCGACATGCTGTACGCAAGCCTGCGCCGCTGCACGAGCCGTATGCGCTCCGGACTGCCCGAATCGGGAGATGCGGCGCTGCTGGATTATCTTGCGTCCATAATCGCATCGTCGATGATGGGTATAATGATAACCTGGGTCGAGCGCGGCAAAAAGGAGAGCGAGGAGGAGCTTAAGGGCATGATCCTGCAAAGCTTCAAGGCAATGAAATTCATCGGCCTGACGTAAAAAAATCTCCGACCGGCGGTCGGAGATTTAAATTACTGATATTGCAGGAAGTTTTGCCTCGGCTTGGGTCGGTATTTTACGCCCGAGACCAATCCTACTGCGGCATACATCGCGACGACCGACGAGCCGCCGTAGCTGAAAAACGGAAGCGTTATGCCGATGACCGGCGTTATGCCGATGCACATGCCGATGTTTATAAACGTCTGGAATGCAAGCGCCGTTGCAACGCCGAAGCAGATGAGCATTCCGAACGGACTGCCCGAGCGCACCCCGATAACGCAGCAGCGGATGATGATTATGCTCAGCAGGACGATGATGGCTATGCAGGCGACCATGCCCAGTTCCTCGCCTATCGAGGCGAAGACACAGTCTGTGTGCCTTGCGTTATAGCTGCTCTGCGAGAAGCTGCCCTCGCCGAAGCCCACGCCTGTCCAGCGGCCGGAGGCAAGAGCGTCCTTGCACAGATTCATCTGCCACGTTATGCCCTGACCTGTGGGATCGACCACGTCGGGAATGTACGGCGCGAGGATACGGTTTTTCTGATAATCGGCAAGGAAGAAGTTCCAGAACAGAGGGATCATTGCCGCAACGACAGCCGCTGCCGCGGCCATCCAGTACCACGCGATGCCTGCGCAGATGAGCATGACCACGAAAATCGCGAGGAATATAAGCGCGCTGCCCAGGTCGTTGGGGATGACGGTTATAAGGCCGAAATACAGTGCCCAGTGAATGCCGAGCTTCAGAACCGACGGGAATTTGTTGAGCGTGCGCTGCTCTTTATATGTCGCCATCTGTTTTGCGATAAGGACGATGAATATGACCTTAACGATCTCAGACGGCTGAACGCCGATACCGGCAAAACGATACCATGCGCGCGAGCCGACCTCGTCGCCCTTACCGAAGAAGATAAGTCCGACGATGAACAGAACGTTGAATATCGTAAGATAAACCCACTTATCGGCAATAAGATCGGGGTCGATGACCGTGAATACGACGAATGCGCCGATGCCGAGAAACATTGCAAAGCCCTGAACGACAACGTATTTTGCCCAGCCGTAGGAGCTTGTCATACTGTAGATCATGACGATGCCGAAGATCGTACATATCATGCAGACAGCGAGAAGGAAAATATCCGCCCGTTTAAAAAAGTCTTTAATTTTTCTGGAATCGATTTTAATCGCTGCCGCCGCCCTTCAAAAATGCCCGATTTCACAAATAATCGCAGCTTGATGCGTTACATTTTAGCATATTATTGCCCTTTACGCAATGAGGTATCTTGTGGTATAATTCAAATTCAGAAAAAGTTTAAAAAATGAGGTGAGGTCAGTGCAGACGTATATAAGCCACAGTGAAGCGGAAACAGAGAGCATAGGCGAAAAGTTTGCAAAGGATCTCCCCGACGGAACCGTTATTGCCATGTACGGCGACCTCGGAGCCGGAAAAACCGCCTTCGTGCGAGGCATGGCAAAGGGCATGGGGCTTAGCTGCCGTGTGTCCAGCCCCACGTTTACCATCGTAAACGAATACATCGGCGAGCGCGAGCTTATCCATTTTGACATGTATCGCCTTGAAAGCGCGGACGAGCTGTTCGACATCGGTTGGGAGGATTATCTCCGCCGCGGCGCCGTGTGTGCAGTCGAATGGAGCGAAAAGGTCGAGGATGCGTTTTTCGGCGACGAGATCGTCCTGCGCATCGAAAAGCTCGGCGACAGCGAAAGAAAGATCACCATTGAGGAGGGAAATGCAAAATGCTGATACTTGCACTTGAATCCTCTGCTAAGGCAGCATCAGTTGCGCTTATGGAGGATGAAAAGCTTGTTGCGCAGTACAGTCAGTGCAGCGGACTTACTCACAGCCGCACGCTTCTGCCGATGGTGGACGATATGCTTAAAAATACTGAAAATACTGTTGCCGGCGTTGATCTTATCGCCGTTGCTCACGGACCGGGTTCCTTCACGGGGATCAGAATCGGTGTTTCCACCGTTAAGGGTCTTGCATGGGCAGCCGATAAGATGTGCGTCGGCGTTTCTACGCTTGAGGCGATGGCGTGGCACGGAGTGCCCGCAGGCGGTATTATCTGCCCGGTCATGGATGCGCGCCGAAGCCAGGTGTATAACGCGCTGTTTGAAATAAAGGACGGAAAGCCCGTTCGCCTGTGTGACGACAGAGCGATAGCCCTTTCGGAGCTTGCCGGGGAGATACGCGGCAAAAACGTCTTTCTCGTCGGCGACGGGGCGTTTATTGCGCAAGAACACATGAAAAATGCCGGCATAGACTGCCGCATGGCGCCGTCAAACCTCGTGTATCAAAGCGCCTACGGCGTGGGTATGGCCGCACTGGACAAAACGCCGGGCACGGCCGACGATCTGCTGCCGGTTTATCTTCGCCTGAGCCAGGCCGAGCGCGAGCGCCAGGAGCGCATGAATAAATAGTGTATAGAAACCGGGTCTCCGGTGTATATAAATAGGCTCCGACCAGGAGCGGACTAAAAAGGAGAAAAATAATGAGCAAGGTATGCGTATTTGACCACCCCCTCATCCTTCACAAGCTGTCGATACTCAGAGACAAGGGCACTTCCGTCAAGGAATTCAGAGAACTCGTTTCCGAGATAGCGATGCTCATGTGCTACGAAGCCACGAGAGATCTTCCCCTCGAGGATGTCGAGATCGAAACTCCCGTTGCAAAGGCAACCGTGAAGCGCATCGCCGGCAAAAAGCTTGCGATCGTTCCCATCCTGCGCGCTGGCCTCGGCATGGTCGACGGCATGGTCAGCATGATGCCCAACGTAAAGGTCGGCCACATCGGCCTGTTCCGCGATCCTGAAACTCTCGAGCCTGTGAAGTATTACTTTAAGATGCCGCCCGATATCGATGAGAGAGACGTTATCGTTGTTGACCCCATGCTTGCAACCGGCGGATCGGCTTCCGCAGCGATCCAGTTCCTTAAGGACGACGGCGTGAAGCATATCAAGCTCATGTGCATCATCGGTGCTCCCGAGGGCGTTGAGCGCATGCAGAAGGATCACCCCGATGTCGATATCTATGTTGCCGCTCTCGATGATCATCTCAATGAGCACGGCTACATCGTTCCCGGTCTCGGCGACGCAGGCGACCGCATCTTCGGCACGAAGTAAGTCAGCATAATAGTTTAAGCCCGACAGGTGTTCCTGTCGGGCTTTTGCATTTTTGCTTATATTGATGCTTTTTCTTTTTCGGCCATACTTATCGCGGCGTAAGAGACACCCAGCAGAATGAAATACGCGAACAGATCCCTCGGATAGAACCAGATGTATTCCACGATGCAGGAAAACGCAATGCCGATAAACGAGGCGGCGCAGGCAATGAGCACGGTCTTTGTAAGCGTGCTTGAGCCTCTGCGCGCGATAACGGAGTTTTTGATGCTGCGCAGGGCAAGCCACATGAACGATACAAAGCCGAGTATGCCGGTTTCGAGAATAAGCTCAAGATACAACGACTGCGTGTGTGCCGCGCCGTCGATCGCAAGCGGCTGAGCGTACAGCGGATACAGCGACGCAAACGCGGTCGGCCCGAGGCCGATGCCGCTTACGCCGTAGTCGCGGATCATGTACTCAACGCCCTGCCACAGCGCAAAGCGGTGCTGCGCGGAGGAGTCGATGTGTCCGCTGCTTCCGAGGAAGCTTGTGACTATGCTCGTGAGCCTTGTTATTATCGTCGATGGCAGCAGCGGTATTGCAAGCAGCGCCAGCGCGATAAAAAGCGGAATTAGCTTTTTGTTGCGCAGCCAGATGTAAACAAAGGCTGCGAGCATAAGCGATATCCAGCCCGAGCGTGAGTAGGTCATGATAAGCGCAACGGCAGGGAACGCAAGTCCGAGCAGAAGCAAAACACAGCTCAGCTGCTTTTTGCGCGTTCCGGCAAACGCCGCGCACAGCGGCATGAACAGAACGAGAAATTCCGAGAAGTTGTTCGGGTTATCGAGTGTCGATGTAACTCGGCTGGGAATGCCGGTGTTGAGCTTGAGGTCGGTGAAGGATGCGCTGACGTAAACAAGGCCGAACTTGCGCTGGATAATGGCGTAAAGCGAGGTGAGGATAACTGCGGCATAGATAAATGCAAGCAGCTTCACAAGGCGCTTTTCGTCGCTTATATCGGCGGCAATGATATAGGTAAAGATAAATGCCGCAATGAAAAACAACAGTATTCTTATGCTGTCGGAGCGGCTCTGCGTAAACAGCAGGCTGACAAGCAGCGCTATTGCAAACAGAGCAAACGGAAAGCCCAGCTTATCGGGATACAGAAGCTTTCTCTTTCCGCAGCCGACGAGGATAAGATACAGCGCAAGGAAGCCCACGGCGGCAATGACCGCGTATGCGTTGTTCCAGCTCTCATGCGGCATGACGAACATAAGGCATATAAACGCGCCGAACAGGAACTCAAAGTTCAGGATAAAGCTGCCGCGGCAAAGCCTTGCTATAAGGCTGCTCTCCCACGCCGGGGCGAAAAAGCCTGCAATGGCGGAGAGAATTTTTTCGATAAGATCAAGGATGAAGCGGATAATGCGCGCAAACAGCGAAGTTTCGTACACCGCCTGGATGCGGTCGCCGCGCCGCAGCCACTTTACCAGAGCAAGATCGTCGTAAGCCCGTTTAAACGGCTTCCAGATCTTTTCGAGTATGGCAAAGAACACGCTGTGAGTCCAGGCATTATAAACATAATTTAATATAGCGCCGTACTGCAAATAAGCCGCCCTCCTTTCGCGTTGATATCAAGGCTCATAATTACGCTGCTTCGGAAACGCCGGAAACGCTGGCGTAGATGGTTGCCTTGCCGAAATGCATGGTGAAGCTTGCGCCGACGCCGTAGAGCCTGCCGCCGACGTAAAGACCCTTCTCCGTGAGGTTGCCCTGAAGCTCGACCGTCACGGTGACGGCGTCGTTATATGCTACCTCGGCCTTGGCCTGATTGCCGTCGGCATCAACAAAGTAAGTGTACGACGGCTCGCTTTCAACGGCAACGACTTTGCCGAAATCGACGTTTGTCGTATCCTCAAAGGCAGGAGCGCCGATCTCTATCGCGTCGGCTGCGCCGACCTGAGCCTTATAGCAGAAAAACTGAACTCTGACTGTGCTCGTTTCGGTTTTCGTGGCTTCCTGAGCAGGGGTGAACGCCTTGGTTGCGAAAAATACGGCGGCTGCGATAATTACAAGGATTATCAGCAGGTCGATAATGTTGATTTTTCCGAAAAGCTTTCCGTTTTTGTCGATCATTGTTTCAATACCTTTCAAGATTATTTATATGTTTCAAACACGTCGAGTGCCAGCTTGCGCAGGTCAAACTCCTCGCTTACCTTCTTTAACGCATTTGCCGAATACTCTGCGCGCAGAGCGTCGTTTTCCATAAGCTCAAGCATCGCGTCGGAAAAACCGTCGCTGTCGCCGAATTTGAGGACTCTGCCGCAGACCGTGTGCGTTTCGGCAAGGTCGCGGTTTCCGCCGACATCGGTTACGACAAGCGGAACACCGGCGTTCATTGCCTCAAGTATCGCAAAGCTCATCGCCTCATTTTTCGAGCTCGTGTTTAGATAGAGATCCGAAGCCTTCAGCATTCTGTCGGAATCGCGGCGGAAGCCGAGCTGAATAACGCAGTCGCTCATGCCGGAGTTTGTGCTCATAACGGCAAAGTCATCAAACTCCTCGCCGTCGCCGGCAATGAAGCACACAAAGGGCTTATCGGTCTTGCGCCTGAGCTTTGCAAGCGAGGCAAGCAGGAAGGGCAGACCCTTTTCCGGAGCGTAGCGCGCCATGATTGACATGACGAAGGTATCGTCATTAACGCCGAAATCACGTGCAAAGCTGCGGTCATACACGCGCTCGCGCTTCGGCTCGACTCCGTTGTAAACCACCTGAATGCGGTCTTTTTTCACGCCGTTTGAGACCATTATGTCCGCGCCCTGACGGCACACGGCGATTATGCGGTGGTCAAACGGAGTGAACAGCCGGTTGAGTATCTTCCATTTCGTGTTCTGATATATGGTAAGATGGCTCGTGTACACGACCTTTACCTTGCGGTAGAAAAGCTTGGACAGGATGGCGATGACGTTTTCCATGGGATATTGCGCGTGGATAACGTCGATTTTGTTCTCGCGGCAATAGCCTGCAAGCTTCTTTGCCGCAGAGAGAGCCTTTTTTGTGCTCATCTCAAACCGGAAGCATGCAAAGCCCTCGCTGCTCACGGTTTCCGAAAGCTGGCCGGGAACATTGTAGGCAAGATGGCATGTCTCGCCCTGCGCGGACAGAATGTGCATAAGGTTCAGAACGTATTTTTCGGTTCCTGCTTTTCCTGCATAATTTATTAGGTACAGGATGTTCATATAAACACCTCTATTTTTTAAACTTGTCCTTATAATATACAATGTAATTGCTTCGTTTTCAAGAACAAAAGGTTAAGCTTTGCCTTCAATACTGTTGCACAACAGTTTTGGATTAATGTATATTGACTTAGCAAATATTTGCGGTATAATATTTGCAAACTATACAACGTGTATACGAAGGTGCTGGGGGATGAATATTAAAAGCCTAAATAGGAAGCTGAACAAAAAGTTCGCGGGAAGGGTCACGGCAAGGCTCAGTGACGGCTGCATAGTGCTCACGGGTGAGCTTGACGATTGGAACGACGTTGTCGATGCCGGCATGACTGCGGCCACGCCGCATTCAAGCACACACGTTGTCAACGACATCGTGTTTACCGGTGCCGCAGAAGAAAAAATGCATATGCCGGCAATCAATGACAAGGCGCTTGACGGTGAAAAGCCCGATGTGCTGGTCATTGGCGGGGGTATATCCGGCTGCTCGGTGGCGCGCGAGCTTTCGCGCTATAAGCTCAGCGTTTTGCTTATTGATAAAGAGGCCGATCTCGCGCTCGGCGCCTCCGGCCGCAATGACGGCGAGGTGCATCCGGGCGTTGATTTGTCGAAAGGTTCGCTCAAGCATAAATACATAAGGCGCGCAAACCACATGTACGAAGACCTCTGCCGCGAGCTTGACGTTCCCTTTAAGCGCACGGGGCAGTACGCCTGCTTTACGCACAAAAGCTGGCTGCCGTTTGTAAGCCTCTATGCCAAATGGCGCAGAGATCATGACGGCATTGAGGACACATGCATCGTCATGGGCGACGAGATACGCAAAAAAGAGCCGAGTATATCGGCAGATGTCGCCTTTGCGCTGTCAAATCCCTCGTCGGGCAGCGTAAGCCCGTATAATCTTGTCATTGCCTATGCCGAAAACGCGGTGCAAAACGGCGCGCGAGTTTCGCTCAACACCGCCGTTACCGGAATGGACGTTTCGGGCGGGGAGATAAAAGCGGTGTACACGAACCGCGGAACGATATATCCGCGCGAGGTGATAAACTGCGCCGGAGTCTACTCCGACGTTGTTGCGCAGATGGCGCAGGACAGATTCTTCAGCATTCATCCGCGCCGCGGCACAAACTCTATTCTTGACAAAAAGACCGGCGCAAGCTTTCATGGAATCGCCTCCATCGTCATGTCGCAGAGCCCCGTCCAGACGCACACCAAGGGCGGCGGCATTCTGCACACGATGCACGATAACCTGCTCATAGGCCCCGACGCCGTCGAAACGCCCGAGCGCGAGAACACCGCCACGAATGCCGAGAGCATAGCGCGCGTGTTCACAAAGCAGAGAATCACCATGCCCACTCTCACGGAGAAGGACATTATAACATATTTCACCGGCGTTCGCGCGCCGACCTACGAAGAAGATTTTATCATCGAGCCGGGCAGAAAAACGAAGAATATCTACCACGTTGCCGGCATACAATCTCCCGGACTTACGACGGCTCCGGCAGTCGCTCAGGATGTTGCCGAGTACGTCGCAAAGCTCTTTAACGCGGAGAAAAAAGCGGATTTTGACCCCGTGCGCAAGGCTCCTCCGCATCTTGCGGAGATGAACGACGCCGAGCGCGCCGAGCTTATACGCCAAAATCCAGATTACGGCGTTATCGTGTGCCGCTGCGAGGAAGTCAGCCGCGGCGAGATACTCGATGCACTCAGAAGCCCCGTCTGCGTGCCGACGCTCGATGGAGTGAAAAAGCGCGTCAGACCCGGCATGGGCAGGTGCCAGGGCGGCTTCTGCTCGCCGCTGGTCACGAAAATAATCGCGGAATATCTCGGCGTTCCGCTCACGGAGGTAATGAAAAGCTCCGATCGGTCGCCGATAGTTTTCGGAAGCAAAAAGGGAGGCAGCGACAATGCATGATTACGATGTTATCGTGATAGGCGGCGGCCCTGCCGGCCTTGCGGCCGCACTTGCGGCAAACGAAAACGGCGCGAGAGTGCTCGTCGTTGAGCGCGAGGAGCGCCTTGGCGGAATGCTCAAGCAGTGCATACATGACGGCTTCGGCCTGCGCCGCTTCGGCGAGCGCCTTGCAGGCCCCGAGTATGTCGAGCGCTTCATGGATAAGATAGCGCAGTCGGATATCGAAGCGGCCTGCAATACCTTCGTCACGCGCGCGGAAAAAACCGACAGCGGCTTTGCCGTGACATTAGTATCGCGCGAAGGCCTGCGCACCGTTGCGGCCAAAAGCCTTGTCCTTGCCACCGGCTGCCGCGAGAGAAGCGCAAAGCAGGTGTTTATCCACGGAACGCGCCCGGCAGGCGTGTTCACCGCCGGCACCGCGCAGCATTTCACAAACCGTCTCGGCGTCATGCCGACAAAAAAATGCGTTATCCTCGGTTCGGGCGATATCGGCCTTATCATGGCGCGCAGACTTACTCTTGAAGGAGCGGAGGTCCTCGGCGTTTATGAAATTAACCCCACGCCTTCGGGACTTACGCGAAATATCTATCAGTGCCTTACCGATTATAATATACCCCTGCACCTGAGCCACACTGTAACGCGCGTGTTCGGAAAGGACAGACTCGAAGCTGTCGAGGTCTGCGCCGTTGACGAAAACTATAAGCCCATCCCGGAGAGCGCCGAAAGGATCGAGTGCGATGCGCTTATCGTCTCCGTCGGACTTATCCCGGAAAACGAGCTTGCCCAGTCGCTGGGCGTTGAGCTTGATAAGCACACGGGCGGCCCTGTGTGTGATGCGCAGCTTATGACAAAAGTTCCGGGCATATTCTCCTGCGGAAATGCATTGCATGTAAACGACCTTGTTGATTTTGTTTCCGAATCCGGCGAGGAGGCCGGAAGAAACGCGGCGGCATGGTGCGGCGCAAAGCAGCGCAGAGTGGATATAAACATCGGCGGCGAGTTTTTGTATCTTGTTCCGCAGCAGATAGACCTTGAAAGCGATAATTCAAAGACGGTCGTCTACTTCCGCTCGAAAAAAGTTCTGGACAAAAGCGTTCTGCGCCTTAAAATAGACGGTGAGGAGGTCTGGAAAAAGACCTATCCGTTCCTGCGTCCGCCCGAGATGCAGCAGCTTACGCTTGATATGACAAAATACGATATAAACGAAAACAGCGACGTGCGCTTTGAGATCGAGGTGGTAAAATGAAACAGCTCGTATGCATAGGCTGTCCTCGCGGCTGCCGCCTTACCATTGAGGAGAATAACGGCGAATACACAGTCACCGGAAACACCTGCCCGAGAGGCAAGGAGTTTGCAATAAGCGAGATGACAGCGCCGAAACGCACGATATGTTCAACTGTGAAAACCGTATTTTCCGATGTGCCGGTGCTGCCGGTGAGGGTGTCGGACGATATTCCAAAGGAGAAAATATTCGACGTCATGCGTGAAATTAACGCGGTGACGCTTAAAGAGCGCATAGGCAGGGGAGATGCCGTTATCAAAAATGTGCTTGGACTGGGCGTGGACGTCATTGCAACAAGTGATCTTTTAAAACAGATATAAATGCAAAGACGGAGGGAGAAGAAACAATGAACAGACCGCTTATACTGACTTACGACGTCGGTACTCAAAGCACGAGAGCCATACTGGTCGATAAGCAGGGCAACATCGTTGACAAGGAGCAGGTCAAGTACGCAGAGCCTTATTTCCGGCAGCGTCCGGGCTGGGCAGAGCAGAAAACGGATTTTTACTTTGACAACATGTGCAAGGCATCGACGGCGCTCATGGCGCGCAATACCGACAAGGTGCCAGATATCATCGCCTGCGCAGTCACCGTAATCCGCGATACGCTCGTGTTCCTTGACGAAAACTATCAGCCCACGCGCGATATCATCCACTGGCTGGATGCTCGCAAATGCGTTTTTGACGATCCGTTTCCCCTGTGGAAGGAAGCCGTGTTTGAGCTTATCGGCATGGGAAAGGGCACGAGGATAGCCTATCGCACGTCGAAGGTCAACTGGGTGCGCCAAAAGCAGCCCAAGGTTTGGGCGCGCACGAAGAAGATAGTCTGCCTGCCGGCCTATATAAATTACCGCATGACCGGCCGCCTTGCCGATACACCGGCAAGCACCATCGCCCATATCCCCATGGACTATAAGAAAAAGCGCTGGATGAAGGAAAACGACCTCACTCGCTGCTTTTTCGATGTTCCGCAGGATAAGCTGTATGAGCTTATCCCCTCCGGCGAGGTGCTCGGATACATAACAAAGGAAGCCGCCGCGCTCACCGGCGCGCCTGAGGGACTGCCGCTTATCGCAACGGGCGCGGATAAAGCCTGCGAAACGCTTGGCCTTTCCGTGGCAAGCCCCGATAAGGCGTCGATATCCTTCGGAACAAGCTCGACCATCGAGATGTACACCGAGCAGTATTTCGAGCCGCAGGCATTTCTGCCGTCTTATCCGTCGGTCATCAATAAGGCGTGGAACCCGGAAATTCAGGTTTTCCGCGGCTTCTGGATGCTCAGCTGGTTCATTAAGGAGTTCGGCGATAAGGATAAGGAAGAGGCCGAAAAACTCGGTGTGTCGCCCGAGGAGATACTCAATAAGAAAGCAGCTCAGGTCCCGGCCGGCTGCCAGGGGCTTATGCTTCAGCCGTATTGGACGCCGGATGTGCTCAAGCCCGACTCCTACGGAGCAATAATCGGATTTTCCGATTATCACACGAAATATCACATTTACCGCGCAATAATCGAGGGAATATGCCTTGAGCTTTACATGTCCATGAAGAGCATGGAAAAGCGCGGCAAAAAGCATATAAAGGAGCTGTATGTCGGCGGCGGCGGCTCGAAGAGCGATCTTGCCTGCCAGATACTTGCCGATACCTTCGGCCTGCCCGTAAAGCGCATACATACGCACGAGGCGTGCTCGTTGGGCGCAGCGATGGTGGCCTTTGTCGCCAAAGGTGAGTTTGCGGATTTCGACGAGGCGATAAAGAGCATGGTCCACGAAAAGGACGTTTTTACGCCCGATCCCAAGAACCACGAAATATACATGAACATGTACAATAAGGTATACCGCAAGATATACAAAAACGTAAGACCGCTTTACGCAACGATGAATAACCTCAAAGAAAGGAACATGATCTGATGAGTCATAAGCAGTATAAGGGCTTCGAGCCGAAATGGGTAAAAACCCCCGCGCCGGCCAACAGTTACCGTTCAATATTCCGCTGGGGTGATCCCGAGTTCTTCAAGTTCCCGAAGGAATCGCTTTACAAAATGATGAAGGAGGTCTTCAAGCTCACCGACGATGACTTCAAAGAGTATTCCGACGATATCGGATTCGACCCTGTTGACCTGTCCGACCACCCTGTGAAGCTTGCCCAGGAGCATCTTGACGCGCTCAAGGCTATAGTCGGCGAGGAGGGCTTCTCCGTCTCCGATTACGACAGGCTGGCAGTCGCTTACGGTTTCACAGCCTACGACATTCTCCGCCTGCGCCATAAGATCATTGACTCCGTTCCCGATGTCGTTCTGTATCCCGATACGACAGAACAGGTCGAGAAGATTGTAGCTTACTCTACAGAGCATGATATTCCCCTGTACGTATACGGCGGCGGCAGCTCCGTAACGCGCGGCGTCGAGCCTGTAAAGGGCGGCATTTCGCTGGATATGCGACGCCGCTTCAATAAGGTGCTGTCATTTAACGAGATAGACCAGACCATAACCGTTCAGGCCGGCATGTCCGGACCCAATCTTGAAAAGACGCTTCAGAACGCGCCCGAGCTTTTCGGCGCAAAGCGTCAGTACACCTGCGGCCATTTTCCGCAGAGCTTTGAGTATTCCTCCGTCGGCGGCTGGACGGTAACGCGCGGCGCAGGTCAGAACAGCACCTACTACGGCTGCATTGCGGATATCGTGCTCAGCCAGAAGTATGCCACCCCCATCGGCACGATCACTACCAGCCACTATCCTCGCGAGGCCTGCGGACCCGATCTCAACCAGATCATGATGGGCTCGGAGGGTACATTCGGCGTGCTGACCGAGGTCACGCTTAAAATTTTCCGTTGGATGCCCGAAAACCGCAAGAGATTTTCTTACATCTTCAAGACCTGGGACGACGCAATGAAGGCAGCACGCGAGATGATGCAGCACGAGTGCGGTTATTCATCCGTGTTCCGCCTGTCCGACCAGGAAGAGACGAGCATGATGCTCAGACTGTATAACGTTGACGATACTCCGCTGTATCCGCTGCTCGACAAGCTCGGCTATAAGGATATGGAAAGATGCCTGTTCCTCGGCTTCACCGACGGCGAAAAGGGCTACTCCAAAAACGTCGCGAAGAACATCGCAAAGATCGCCCGTCAGCACGGCGGACTGCCCCTGACCGGGTACGTCACGAAGAGCTGGGAAAAGGGACGCTTCAACGATCCGTATCTGCGCGATACGCTCATGGACTTCGGCATCACCACCGATACTCTCGAGTGCACCGTCAACTGGTCAAACATGGAGCAGGTGCATCTTGACGTGCGCAAGGTCTGCCACGCGCTGCCAAACACCGTCGTCACAACTCATATGAGCCACTGCTATCCGCAGGGTGCGAACCTGTATTTCATCTTCCTGACGAAAATGCAGGACGAGAAGGCATTCAAGGCATACCACACTACTATCCTTGATGCTATCCAGCGCTCCGGTGCGTCTATAAGCCACCACCACGGCATCGGCAAGATGTTCGCCCCCTGGCTCGAGGGCTACGTCGGCGAGAAAGAATACGGCGTTTTCAAGGTGCTCAAGAACTACTTTGACCCGAAGTATAACATGAATCCCGGCGGCACCATCGGCCTCGACCTCCTGCCCGAGGAAAAGAAATTTGACCGCCAGTACACCGATTATGAGGCTCAGCAGAAGTTCGACTGATATCAAAAAAAGCGCCGCACTGCATTTTCGCAGTGCGGCGCAATTTTCCCTTGAAATGTCCGCAGCATCATGCTATAATACAAAAGCTGCGGAGAATTAGCTCAGCTGGTTAGAGCGCTCGCCTCACACGCGAGAGGTCAGCAGTTCGAGTCTGCTATTCTCCACCAATATTTTAGACCTGAAAGCTAACGCTTTCGGGTCTTTTTTGCATTTTTGCAAACTTTTTACGGCAAATTGAAAAACACAAATACGGGCGCTTTTTGCAATACGTCCAAAAATACGTCCAAAAGTTAAGAAAAATAAATTTCGTTCATGAGATTTGCCGTCTTAATTTTAGCCTCGTTGAGGCAATGCGCGTATATATTCATTGTCGTGCTAACAGTCTCGTGACCTAAAAATTCCTGCGTCTATTGCGGTGTTGCTCCGCTGGCAATAAGAAGTGATGCTGCCGTATGTCTCAAGTCATGATAGCGTATAGGCGGCAGGCCGTTTTCCTTTAAGAGTTTGCCAAATTTCTTGGAGATGTAGTCATGCTTTATGTCATCTCCGTTTGGCCAGCGGCATACTTTGCCCGGTATTAGACCCGCTGTTTGCTGTTGTTCCTTGAGCGATTTGAAATGCGGAACAGTGAAATCCACCAAAGCTATAACTCGGTCACTTTTCCTGGTTTTTGTCCGCTCTTCCTCAATGTATCCGGTGTCGCCTTTTACAACGGTGTTGCATATGTGCATTACGCCGTTATCGAAATCAATGTCCTGCCAACGCAAACCGCAAACCTCGGAACGGCGTAAACCGTACACCATTGATAGCAGTATAGCTGTGTATATCGGTTTGCCAGCAGCTTCGGCAGCCGAAAGAAGCTTTTTAGCCTGTTCGACTGTTAAAGTGCTGCCTTTGAATTTGTCCTTAGCGCGTGGCATTTTAACGAGTGTTGCAGGATTGCTGCTGATTATTCCGTCGCGTATTGCATCATCCAAAACGCCGCTTATAAGGGTGAAGTGCTTGCCAATCGTCTCGGGCTTTAAGCTATCAGCCATAGTATCGCAATACCATTGTAATTTGCCATATGTAATATTCTTTATACTCGGCCTTGTATGTATGTCGTAAGCAATCGGTACCACGATAATCGCCAATATCACGGCGAAAATGCTTGCAAGCTCAGGTGGTCTGACCTCGGCTCTTATAGTATCCGCATGCTTTGTACTGTTCGGCAACCTGATTGCAGGTCTGTTCTTCTTCAAGGGCATTCCCGAGGACTATGGCTGGGTCGCAATCGGCGCAGAGAATATCGCAAAAGACAGCACCGACGGGGCACCGGTAGAGCTTCCCGGCCTTACAAAGGCAGAGGCATTTAAAAAATCTTATTTCTGGGTATTCCTGCTGGCAATGAGTGTTCTTAACTTTGCGTACGGCCTTGTTCAGCCCAACCTCTCGGCATACACTCAGTTTGTTGGCTTCAGCGCGGCTCAGGCAGCAATCGTCATCTCCGTTTGGTCATGGGGTAAGTCAATATCCAAGATATTCTACGGCTTCCTGTGTGACACTCTCGGCGTAGGCGTCGGCCTTGCACTGGCTGCCGGTGTTGCCATAGTGACCGGTATCCTTTACACAAATGCACACAGCTTCCCCATGCTGATAGTCTGTGCTGCCGGTATCGGCGTTATCGGCGGCCTGACAGGCTCGGGCACGATGGGAATGTCTCGCCTTGTCGGTCAGAAGGACCTTATGAAAATGGCGCTGCTTCCCCACGCGTTTAACGGTATAGGCAACTTCTTCGCTCCGATGCTGTTTGCGGCACTGTTTACCGGCGACGCTGCCGGCTACAAGCTCTGCGGATGGATATCCGTTGGCGTGCTGGCAGTTTATGCAGTGATGATACTTTGGTCGCTGCAGAAAAAGCACCTGTGCGAGAGCGGCAACTCCTTCAAGAAGTAATCTTAATTTTGCACTCTTTGCCTGCACGAGCTTACGGGCAAAGAGTGCTTTTTGTTTTAGCACCATCTTGTGAGTGACTTAGGGCTGGGGCTGTGGTATACTGTACTTAAACACAATTATTTGAAAGTAAGGACGATCACATGAGTCAGAAAGATATAATGCACATTCTCGAAAAAGTCAGCAGCGGAGAGCTTAGCCCTTCCGAGGCGGCGCTGGAGCTGAAAATGGAGCCGTTTCAGGATCTCGGCTTTGCGAAGATCGATCACCATCGCGAGCTGCGTCAGGGCATAGCGGAGGTCATCTACGGCGAGGGCAAGACCCCCGAGCAGATACTGAAAATCGTTGAAGCAATGCTCGAACGCGGACAGAAAACGGTGCTTATAACACGAATGTCGGCCAAAGCAGCCGAGCTTGTATCCTCAAAGCATGACCTTGACTACCGGGTCGATGCAAGGCTCGGAATAGTCGGCGTGATCCCGGAACCGGACGGAGTCGGAACTGTCGTCGTTGCCACCGGCGGCACGACGGATATACCCGTTGCCGAGGAGGCAGCCGTTACGGCGGAGATACTCGGCAATAAGGTCACGCGGCTGTACGATGTCGGCGTTTCCGGAGTGCATCGCCTGCTGTCGCATATGCCGGAGATCATGACGGCGCGTGTCATAGTCGCCGTTGCCGGAATGGAGGGCGCGCTGCCGTCGGTCATCGGCGGACTTGCAGACTGCCCGGTGATCGCGGTGCCGACAAGCGTGGGCTACGGCGCATCCTTCGGCGGCGTCGCGGCGCTGCTTAGTATGCTCAACTCCTGCGCGAGCGGAATGTCGGTAGTAAACATAGATAACGGATTCGGGGCAGGTTATCTTGCCAGCATGATAAACCATCTTGACTGATATGAATATTAACGAATTTTTCAATGAACATAAAAAAGTCGCGCTCGCCTTTTCGGGCGGCGCGGACTCGGCATATCTGTTGTATGCTGCGGTGAAATGCGGCGCGGACATTGCTCCGTACTTTGTCAAATCTCAGTTCCAGCCGGAGTTTGAGCGCGATGACGCCCACCGTCTGGCAGAGCAACTGGGCGTTGAGCTGCACGAGATAAGCGTTGACGTTCTGCAATTTGACGAGGTCACGGATAATCCGCCCGATCGCTGCTATTACTGCAAAAGGCGCATCATGGGCGCCATACGCGCCGCCGCTGCCGCTGACGGCTACGATACGCTCATCGACGGAACGAACGCAAGCGATGACGGCGGCGACAGACCGGGGATGAAGGTGCTCAAAGAGCAGAACATCCTCTCGCCGCTAAAGCTCTGCGGCATAACGAAAAGCGAGGTTCGCGCACGTTCGCATGAAGCCGGGCTGTTTACATGGAACAAGCCTGCCTATGCCTGCCTTGCAACGCGCGTTCCGGCCGGCGAAAAGATAAGCGGCGAAAAGCTCGAGGCTGTGGAGAAAAGCGAGGAATATCTGTTCTCTCTCGGCTTTAGCGACATCCGCGTGCGCCTGCGCGACGGCGGAGCGCTGCTGCAATTCACGGCAAAGCAGCAGGAAAAAGCGCAGACCGAGCTTGAAAAAATTAAAGCCGAGCTTTCAAAATACTTCGGCGTTATAAAGCTTGACCCGAAAGCGAGGGCGGAGAGCCAATGAGAACGCTGTATATCGACTGCTCCATGGGCTGCGCCGGAGACATGCTCACGGCCGCGCTTCTGGAGCTGCATCCGGATAAGGACGATTTCCTGAGCCGTATGAATGCCGCGCTCGGCGGAAAGGCCGTGCTGACGGCGGCACCCGACAGTAAGTGCGGAATAATCGGAACGCATGTGACGGTGCTCATAAACGGCGACGAGGAAGGCGAGGCGACGCGCCATCACCATGAGCACACAAGCATCTCGGAGATACTTTCGTTTATTGACTCCGTGCCGCTTGAGGTGAAGGTGAGAGAGGACGCAAAGAAGGTATATTCCCTTATAGCCGAGGCCGAAAGCCGGGTTCACGGGCATCCTATTGAAAATGTGCATTTCCATGAGGTCGGGTCTCTCGACGCACTTGCCGATGTGCTGAGCGTGTGCGCGCTCATGCATGAGCTTGCTCCGGAGCGGATACTTGCATCGGAGGTGAACGTAGGCTCTGGTACGGTGCGCTGCGCGCACGGCGTTCTTCCCGTTCCGGCACCGGCGACGGAGCTTATCCTGCGCGGCGTGCCGATATATTCGGGGCAGATAAGGTCCGAGCTGTGTACTCCTACGGGCGCTGCGCTGCTTAAATATTTTGTGTCCGAATTCGTAGCCATGCCGACTATGAAGATTGAAAATGCAGGCTGCGGTACGGGCAAAAAGAACTTCGAGTGCGCAAATGTCGTGAGGGCATTCATCGGCGAAACTGCAAACGACGGCGAGGAGATAATCGAGCTTGCCTGCAACCTTGACGATATGACGCCTGAGGAGCTTGCCTTTGCAATGGAGGAGCTTTTCTCACTCGGTGCATTAGATGTATACTTTACCAGCATCGGCATGAAAAAAAGCAGACCCGGCGTTAAGCTTACATGCATGTGCCGGGAAAAGCAGCGAGAACAGATGCTTGAGTGCATATTTAAGCACACAACGACACTTGGCGTGAGGGAATATGCCTGCAAAAGATACGAGCTTGGCAGAAGCGAAAAAGCGGTGCGGACGCAGGACGGAGAAGTTCGCGTCAAAATATCGTCCGGCTACGGCGTTGTGCGCGAAAAGGCAGAGTATGAGGATCTCGCCGCCCTTGCGCGCAAAAGCGGCAAAACCATCGCGCAGATAAGAAGCGAGGTTTTAAAAGCCAATAAGCAATAAGTCATATAAACAATATCCCCCGAAAGCACTTGCTTTCGGGGGAATATTTATGCTGCTTATACGGCAAACAGCTCGGAGTTTTCGGCCAGAAGATCGATTATGCGTCCCATCTCCTGCAGTGAGCTTACATAGCTGCGGCGCAGAGCGTCAAGGTCGCGCAGATCGACGCTGCTTGCAACACAGGCAAAGGCGTAGTCTGTTTCTATGGCCATTGAAAGCGTGCTTCCGTTCAGACAGAAGCCTAAAAGCTGCCCGTCGATGCTTCGGCAAAATTCAAGTATCTTCGCCGTGAGCAGCGGAGTTAAAACGCTCTTAGCATACTGCTCATGCTCGGCTGCAACACAGAAGCAGCGGTCAAACTCTTCATTGCCGGTCGCGATGCCGCATGGACTGTTCTCCGTGCGAGCGCCGACAAGCACGCTCTCGGCTGCCGGGTAGCGCATCTCAAGGCGCAAAACAATGCCCTTGAACACCATGTCGCGGCAGGTCTCCAAGCCGTCTTGCGGTGCGCCGCGCTCGTAGACATGGTTAAGGCGCACGTTTGCTGCTGAAAAGTGTACGCCGTTGTGTTTGCCCTCGCGGAAGCTTTCGGTTTCTATCTCCTCCCACTGCCCGTCAAGCAGCCGGAGCGAGCGCACAAGCTTTTCGTCAATCAGCATCTGCGCCGTGTGCATATCCGGCCCGAAGGCATTTTCAAGCTCCGCGCGGAAGAAATCGCCAATTTGCTCCTGCATAAGAGCTTTCAGCTTTTTCTGAGCACCGCCGCCGAGAAGCAGCGCGGCACACACACCGCCGAAAAACAGCACTGCCGTTAAGATCGATTTTAGCGCCATGTCATCCACGGCAAAAAACGAGATCACTCCGCCCAGAACGCCGACCAGTCCGATGATCGTCCAGATGCGCGCCTGCTTCTGATATTGCTCAAGCTTTTTCGAAAGCTCGGCCTCACTCATTTTTCCGCAATGCGTATCATTCATTTAAGCAGCCCTCCCTCAGCAGATATCGAAATACAGGCTGCTGCGCGCGTCGAGCGTGACTATGTCCATAAGGCATGCTTCGGGAGAAATGCTGTCAAGCTGCATACGCTTTGCGCTGTCCTTGTAATTATCAGGCTGAGTCTCGGCGGCAAAAATAAGGCCGTCGTAGTCCTCGGGCAGATAGACAACGTAGCTTTTTGTCAGCACCGAAGCCCACTTATCGACATTGTTCTGCCAGTCGGTAGAATACGCAAACTCTATCTCATAGGTTTTGCCGTTTGCGCTGACAGTATGCAGATAGTAATTATCTCCGCGCTCACTGTCACCGTATGAGGACGCGGCTGTGAGCCACATGCCGGTGTATTCGTCATATAGCTCGCTGTCGGTGTTCGTTATGTAATCGCCGCTGAAGCTGCCGACGGAATCCTTCGGAACATAGCACACGGCATCAAACTCCAGCTCGCGTATGCCGTCATGAGTCTGGTCGGAGATCATTTTGACCTCCCAGTAGCAGTCACCGACGGTGTAGCCGTCGCCAAGGTTTGCGTAGCTGCAAATGCCGCTCTCCAGCAGATAGCTGCCGTTGTCGACAGCGGCGTTAGCATAGAGATCATTATCTTCAAAGTATGAGCCGCCGGCAATCGACACGGATGAAAGATCTTCGCTGAAAACATAGCGCTCGTCGGGATCCCATATCCATACAAGCTCTGTACTGTCTCCGTTTTCATGTTCAAAGCGGATGTAGACATCGCTTTCGCCGTCGGCGCTGAGGTCATCGAAGGATATGGAAGTGAATGTGTCCTTCGCGTCGGGTATTGCCACGGGAAACGACACGCTGTCAAACAATATTTGCTCTGCCTCATCCCTATAGAATGCTGCGCTTTCGGTGCTTATGGTCACGAGAACATCCACGCTCTCACCGTCGTGCGTGATGGTTCCGCTGCCGATGACTATGCCGGTAGTACGCCAGTCGCCGCCTGCCTCCGGGTCATCATTGCTGCTGCAGGCTGCAAGGCTCAGGCACATGAGAAGGGCCATAAGCAGGGGCGTAAGTCTTTTAAAAGAAATCATGCCGCACCTCACTCAGTCTCGCACAGATCAAGGCGTATGTAGCTGTCGCCGTCGTCTCCCCACGAGAACGCTTCCTTTTCAAAGGACATGTTAATATCATAGGTTACATCGGCATACTGACGGGAATGGGCATAGTATTGCTCCTCAATACCGGGGTCCTGCTCAATATATCCGTAGTCTGTCATTTTAAACGTACCGTCGCCCTCGCCCTCGAACAGCTCCCATTCGCCGTTTTCATCGATAGATATGTAGCTGGTGGAGTAGGGAGAGCCGTTGAGACACCATGTGTTTGCAATGTCGGCAAAATATCCGTCGGTCCTGGGAGCGGGAGTGTCCATGACGAAAGTGCCGAAGGACTCGATGGTCATGCCATCGGTGCCGCCGCTGACCTGATAGGCCTTGCCGTCATTTTCGTTGAAGAAATAGATGTAGGCATATTCCGTAACGTTCTGCGCGTTGCCGGCGGCTACTATGTCGTAGCCATTGTACAGGGTGAAGTACAGGCCGCTGTCAATTGCCTCGACCTCGAGCGCATCGCACACGTCGCTGTCGGAAGCGGCCCATAGGCCGAGATACTCGTTGTAGCTGCTGTCGTACGCAGCCGCAGAATCGTAAGCTGCGTCCTCTATGACAGCCGGCGCTCTGTAATCATCGTCGCTGCTGTCGTCGTTTCCGCAGGCTGTAATGGCCAAGCACATAAGCAGCGCCATTATAAGCACCAGATACTTGTTAAGGCTTTTCATTTTATTCTCTCCTTATGATTTTAATTATTCTTTACTGCTCTGCCATGGATAAGATCTCATCATGACTGAGCTCCACGTTCCCGAATCGGATGAAAATGCCGTTTGTAACGGCGCTGTTCCACACCTCGGGGTTTGCCAGTGGGCGGAAGCGGAGCTTGTCCAGATATCGGCTCATGTCCAGAAGCAGACGGCTGCCGGTCACAAAATCAACCTGCAAAACATTATCCTTCAGCGGCGTGACGGCTGATATATATTTCCGGGTCAAATGCCAGTCCTCCTTTCGGCTCAAAAAAGGCAAAAAAAGTCCACCGTACAGCTATTGTACGGCGGACAATAAAAAATAACCATTCACCAAAGGTTAGAAGTTTTGCTGCATAAGCTCCGAAAGCTGCTTTCTTTTTGTTCTCGTATCGCCCTGTATGCCGAGCTTTGAGTATATCTGCTTCATATATTGCTTGACGCTGCCCTCGGACAGAAACAGCTTTTCGGCGATCTCGCGGTTGCTCAGCCGCCTGAGCGTGAGAGACGCGATCTCGTATTCGCGATCTGTCAGCGCGGCAAACTCTGCCGGGCGAGAGCCTGCGTCCGGCGCGGCTTTTTTGCGAGCCGACATAGCCTCACCGAGCCGCACGATGCTGCCGATAAGCTCCGGCTGACCGGAGCAATACTGTAAGGTTGGCTTAATATAAGCGTAATTTTCAACAAACGGGATCATTATCCAGTCGGGTGCAGCGTCCTTAAGTGCCTGATCGAGAAGACGGCATGCCTCGGCACGCTTGCCGAGCGCCTCATACGCTGCGGCGGTCTGGAGCCTGACATGCAGCGCGACCAATGCATAGTGCATCGCCTCGCAGACGGCAAGCTGCCCCTCGCTGCGGCCTATGACCTTCGCGTATGCGCCCTGGGCGAGCAGCACCTGATTTTCGATCATCTCCGCCATGGGCTTACCCGGTGCGAGAATGCTTATCGACGAGAGCCTGTGCGCGGAAAAAACCTCCGGGATGCGCTCTGTTTTGCCAAGCAGCGCGTGATAGTAAGCGCTTGCCGCGTCAAGAATATTGAGCCACGCGGCGTTATGCTGCCGCAGAAGCTGCTCGCGGCGTTGCTCAAAGCTGTATCTCATCTCAACATCCGTGCACAGCGACAGCCGCCATGCAAGAAAATCGCAGCAGAGCGCCATGTTCTCCTGCCCGTTGCCCTCTATTCGGGCGTAAGCGCTTTCAAGCTCGATGTGCGCGTCGGTAAAGCGCCCCTGCGCAAAGGCGGCCTCGGCGCGCATGATCTTTTCCGCGCCCTGACCGTGCCCGTCGGTTATCTTGTAGTAATGCGGCATGCACTCGTCCATGTCGGCAAGCTCGCTTTGCATTTTGCCCGGAGCACGGTGAAACATCATAAGCACCGACGGAGAGCCGAAGGTCCAGCCGCCGCTTTTGTGTATGCTGATCGCAATGCGCGACATTTGCGAGCTGGCGCTGCGGTGCAGGCGGCTCATTGCGCTTATGTCGTTGTAGCTTAAAAAGCTCATGATAAGGTCGCACTCGCCCAGAAGATTTCCGCACTCGGCCTCGCTCAGCTCACCGTTATCGTCAATGGCAGAAAGCAGCAGCGCTTTAAGCTCCAGCATCTTCGGTATCTGCCGCCAGTTGAACATGCTGCGCATCAGCACGAGTATCGACAGCGGATGCCTCTTAAGAACATCAACGGGGCAATCTTCAATGCCGGACAGCACGCGCTGAGGATCGAGCGAAGCGAGCAGAATTCCGGCGTCTTTTTGCACAACGCGCAGCAGGGAGTCGAAATCTCCGCATTTTCTGTAAGATGACATGGCATGCAGATACTGCTTCCGGCTTTCGTACCATGAACCGAAGCGCTGCCAATAAAGCTCCTTCTTTTGCTTTGGCAGCAGTAAAAACGTTCGTTCGGCGCACTGCTTCATCATATGATGGAAGCGATATGTTACGCCGTCCGGCAGACATTTTACAAATGCGTTCTGCGCCGTGAGCAGGTCAAGCAACTCCTGCGCATCGCCGTTATCGGTCACAAATCGCGCCATCTCGGCGGTGAACTCGTCGGCAAGACCCATCACTGCCAAAAGCTCGCGCTGCTTCTTAGGCAGAGGATCTATCATGGCGGCAATAAACATGGAGTATATGTCCGAATAGCGGTCGGGCAGCGAGCCTCGCTCGGAGAGCGTGCGCAGATTGAGGTACACGGCGGAAAACCACCCCTCGCTGGAATACAGCAGGCTTTCGATCTGCTCATCGGTAAGCTCGGTGCCGCAGCGATGTGCGTAAACGGCAAGCTCCGTGTGGTTTAAGCGAAGCTGCTCGACGCCTATCTGATAGACTCGGCTTCCGAGCCGCACGATATCGGCGGCCGGCAGAAAGCGGTCGCGGCTCGCTACGATCAGATGCACGTTTTCTGGCAAACGGTTTGCAAGCGTGCACAGAAACGCGGAAGCGCGGTCATCTGTGAGCAGGTGAAAATCATCAATAAAAATGTAGCAGGCATTTTCCCCGGTAAGCTCATGACATAGGCCGTCAGCCAGAATACCGCCGCCGACGGCGTCCGTCGGACAGGCATAATCGCGCAGAAAATCAAGCCCGGCGCGGGCAAACGCGTCCTGAACACTTTTCCAAAAAATCATGAGGTTGCCGGAATACACGCTTATGCGGATGATCCGAACAGTCTCGGCCTTTGCACGCTGCTCAAGAAACCAGCTGACGGCCGTGGTTTTGCCATAGCCCATCGGCGCGACCACCGTGGTCATGCGGCAGCGCGATATGGGCCGCAGGCTCTCCTGCAGGCGCTCGGATATGTAGATCGTGTTCAAGCTCCACTTTTGCTTCGGCATGGCAAACTCCTTAGTATCAATGCCAAATATTATATAGGAATGCGCGCCGCAGCGCAAGACGCGATAAGGCGCTTTTGGCTGTTCAAAAGCTTGTTTTTGTGCTATAATACTCTGAAACACCGAAAAAAGGAGGGGTTTAATGGACAGAAAACGAGATCTTGAGATCGCACAGAGCTGCCGTATGAGCCCTATTGAGGATATAGCCGGAAAAATCGGCATAGGCGAGCAGTGGCTTGAGTGCTACGGAAAATATAAGGCCAAGGTCGATCTCGGCTATCTTGGCTATAACAAAAATGCCGACGGTAAGCTCATCCTTGTTACGGCCATAACGCCGACACCGGCAGGCGAGGGCAAGACCACGACCGCTATCGGCCTTGCCGACGGCTTGCGGAAGATCGGCAAAAATGCGGCTGCGGCGCTGCGCGAGCCGTCGCTTGGCCCTGTGTTCGGCATAAAGGGCGGCGCATGCGGCGGAGGCTACGCGCAGATAGTTCCTATGGAAGATATAAATCTTCACTTCACCGGCGATATCCACGCCATCGGCGCGGCGAACAATCTGCTGGCCGCGATGATAGATAACCACATCATGCACGGAAACGCCCTCGATATAGACACGAAAAGAATAACCTGGCGCAGATGCGTCGATATGAACGACCGGCAGCTCAGGTATATCCGCGACGGCCTCGGCGGCGAAAAGGACGGGGTAGAGCGCGACGACGGCTTTGACATCACCGTTGCCAGCGAAATTATGGCCATACTCTGCCTTGCCGAGTCTGCTGCCGACCTTAAAGCGCGCCTTGCGCGCATCGTCATCGGATACGATACTCAAAATCGCCCCGTGACGTGCAGCCGGCTTAAGGCACAGGGCGCCATGGCGGCGCTTTTGAAGGATGCTATAAAGCCCAACCTCGTGCAGACTCTCGAGGGAACTCCGGCGTTTGTCCACGGCGGCCCGTTTGCGAATATCGCCCACGGCTGCAACTCGGTGCTGGCAACGCGCATGGCGCTGAAAGCCGCCGATTATGCCGTGACGGAGGCCGGCTTCGGCGCAGACCTGGGCGCGGAAAAATTCCTCGATATAAAATGCAGAGCATCGGGGCTGCGTCCGTCGGCGGTAGTAGTCGTTGCAACGGTCAGAGCGCTGAAAATGCACGGCGGACTGGATAAGTCGCAGCTTGACGCAGAGGATCTTGCCGCGCTCGAGAGGGGAATACCAAATCTCCTGCGCCATGTCCGGAACATCAAAAACGTGTATCATCTGCCGTGCGTCGTTGCGCTCAACCGCTTCCCGACGGATACCGAGGCAGAGCTTAAGCTCGTCGAGGAAAAGTGCGCGCAGCTTGGCACGGACATTGTACTTTCCGAGGTTTGGGCGCATGGCGGCGAGGGGGGAAAAGAGCTTGCCGTGGCAGTCGTTCGGCTCTGCGAGGAGGATAACTCCGGCTTTAGCTTCTGCTATGAGGATGAGCTTGGCATTGAAGATAAGATCAGCGCCGTCGTCAGGAAAATTTACGGCGGCAGAGGCGCCGTCCTTTTGCCGGAAGCGAAGGCGCAGGCAGCGCACCTCACGGCGCTCGGCTTTGACAAATTGCCCGTGTGCATAGCCAAAACTCAAAGCAGCTTTTCCGACGATGCCAAAAAGCTCGGCGCGCCGGAGGACTTCACGGTGACCGTTCGGCAGATAAAGGTCAGCGCCGGAGCTGGATTTACGGTAGCTCTTGCGGGCAATATTATGACCATGCCCGGCCTGCCGAGCGTACCGGCTGCCGAGGGCATAGATATCGACGATAACGGAAGGATAACGGGACTTTTCTGATGGACTTTAGCAGAATGCTCGGCTATACCGAGGCGCTGAGCAAAAATAACGACAGAACGTGGTTTCACGATAACCACAGGCAGTACGAGCAGGCACAGGAGGATTTCCTCATGGTGCTGGATGTGATGAAGTTTGTTCTTGCAAAGGACGCGCCGCAGATCGGCGACGAGCTTTTGTTTGAAAATCCGAAGAACTTCATGTATCGCATACCGCGCGACATGCGCTACAGCAAAAACAAAACGCCGTATAATCCGGCGTTCAGGGCGTATTTATCGCCGCACAAAAAGGACTTTTTGCCGCTTTCGTACTATATCCACATAAGCCACGAGCGCTGCATCCTTGAAACCGGTGCGTGGCCGTGGGAGACAAAGCAGCTAAACCGACTGCGCGAGTATATAGCATATAACTACGAGGAGCTTGACGCGATATGCGCCGAAAACGGCCTCATGGTTTTCGGCGAGCAGCTCAAGCGCACGCCGCGCGGCTATGAGCCAGACCACCCGGCGGCGGATTGGCTCAGGTATAAATTCTGGCTCACCGAATACAGCTTTGCGCCCGATGATTTGCGCGATCTTGACGTATTCGCGGAAGCGGCCGGAGCCGCCGTGCGGAGATTTGAACCGTTCAGGCAGTTCCTCACGGGCGCGTTTGATGACAGAATTTACGATGAATAACGAAAAACCGGCATTCATTTGAATGCCGGTTTAATATTATGTAAACCTATATCATAAACACGTCCCCGTGCTTGTACGGACTGCCGTGGCTTGCCGTTGCCCATGCCTCGAACGTGGCCTTATCGCGCACGACCATGCCGGAAAGCCGGTCGATGCCAAGCGCTTTAAGCTCCGGACACAGCGGAGTTGTAGGCCCGATGATTATGCTCACTGCGTTTTTTGAAAGCTCCAGCAGCCGGGGAAGAGTTTTGTTTATAGCGGCGCTCGCCGTCATGATAACGATATCGCTTTCGGGAAGAATATATTCGCACGCGGAATCCGGATAGTCGCCCGGCTTGGGGTCGCGCTCGATTATGTAAACCTCGCTTGCACCCTTGAGCGCGTCGGGCTGAAGCACGAGGTGCCCGATGAGCGCGATTTTTTTGCCTTCGGTGGCAAAGCCCTGGGTGCAGCTTTTGTCAAAGCCGCAGCGCGCATTGAGCTTATCCAGGCGCTCTTCGGTGTTGTAAAATGCGTTTATCACAGCCATCGCCTCGGACGCCTCGAGAAGGTTCCACGATCGCACGGCCTCCGCCGCCTTGCGCGCGGTGAGACCCTCAAGAGACGGGAACATGCGCTCGCGGCTTTGCAGCTTATCGTGCAGCGCAATGCCGTATCGACCGTCGCTCAGCTCGGCGGCGATCCACGATCTTGTGTGAATTATACGCAAAACATATACCTCATCGGAAATTCCGTCAATTAAAATATCATAGTAATCCATATTCAGCCCTCCGCCGCCATTATATCACCGCTTGCGCCGGTATAGCAAGTGATGCTATAATTATAATGTAACGGAGGTAAGATAAATGATATTTGACACCCATGCGCATTACGACAGCGGCGCGTTCAACGCCGACCGCTTTGACATACTCGCGTCCATGCCGGAGAAAAACGTCGGGCTGATCGTGGATCCGGGCTGCGATCTTGAAAGCAGCCGCGCCGCGATAGCTCTTGCGGAAAAATACAGCTTTGTGTACGCCGCCGTAGGCTGGCACCCGGAGGATATGGATAAGCTCACCGACGAGGGCTTTGATGAAATGATAAAGCTCATGCACCACCCGAAATGCGTTGCCGTCGGCGAGGTAGGGCTTGATTACTATTGGGATGCCGGGCACAAGGACGAGCAAAAGGCGCTGTTTATCCGCCAGATCGAGCTTGCGCTTGAGCTTGATAAGCCCGTTATCGTCCACGACCGAGAGGCACACGGCGACAGCTTCGATATCGTCTGCCGCTATCCTGCGCTCAGGGGCGTGTTCCACTGCTATTCCGGCAGCGCGGAGATGGCCGCCGAGCTTTTAAAGCGCGGCTGGTATCTCGGCTTTGACGGGCCGATAACCTATAAAAACGCGCGCAAAGCGCTTGAGGTGCTGCAAATGTGCCCACTCGAGCGCATGGTCATCGAGACGGACAGTCCGTATCTCACGCCGGTTCCGAACCGCGGCAAGCGCAACGATTCGTCGAACCTGAAATATGTTATCGACAAAATTGCCGAGGTCAAGGGTGTGAGCGCTTCGGAGATCGAGCGTGCCACGTTTGAAAACGGCAAAAAGCTTTTCGGTATGGAGGATATGTGATGTATGAGCCAAAGATAATACTGAGCGGCGCGCCGAACGCGCGTGACCTCGGCGGAATCGAAACAAAGGACGGAAGAACGCTCAAATACGGCCGACTTATCCGTAGCGGCATGCTCTCGCGCCTTGACGATAACGACATTGCATATCTCAAAAACGCCGGACTGCGCACGGTCGTTGACTTCCGCACCGCAGCCGAGCGTATGCAGAAGCCGGACAGACTGCCTGAGGGCACGGAGTACATAATCTGCCCCATTCTTGAGGATAAGGCCGAGGGAATAACTCGCGATAAGCCCGAGACCGAGGATGAGGAGGCGCAGCGCACGGTGAAAATGGCGCAGAGGCTCATGGCGCGCGACCCGAACGGCGCCGTGCAGATGCGCTCGCTTTATCCGATAATGGTCTCGGTCGAGCACTCGGTTTTGCATTACAGAAAGTTTTTTGAGATACTCCTGCGCCATGAGGAGGGTGCGCTGCTGTATCACTGCACCATGGGCAAGGACAGGGTAGGCACGGCAACGGCTCTGACCCTCTCGGCTCTCGGCGTGCCGCGCGAGACAATCTATGCCGACTATCTTATAACGCGCGTCCGCTGCGCTCCGGGCACGGAGAGACTCGTCAATAACTGCAAAAAGTACACCGACGATCCCAAAACGCTGGAGTTTATCCGCATGCTCGATACCGTGCAGGAGGACTTCCTCGATGCGGCTTTGGATACGATAGATGAGCTTTACGGCGGCATGGAGAGCTTCCTGCGCAATCAGATGTTGCTTGATGAGGAAAAACTCAAACGCCTCGAAGAATTGTATCTTGAATGATGAAAAAACCGGCGCAGGCAAAGGCCTGCGCCGGTTCAGTCTTCGAGAAATTCCGAGTAGCAGTCGAGCGTCAGACAGCCGGAGAGCTGCGTGAGCAGGCACTGCATATCGGAGCTGTTGTATTCGTTATCCGGCGCGGAAAGATTTTTGCTCGCCGGTATGTCATATGAGAGCATTGCGCGCACGCAGGTGCCCTTGCCCTCGCCGCGGCTTTCTATGATAAGCGCGCCGTTGTGCAGCTGCGCGATGCTCTTGGCAACGGCAAGACCTATACCGCTTCCGGCCGGGCGCGAAAGACTGTCGCGCTGCTTGTACTTTCCGAAAACGGTGGACAGCTCGTCGGGAGGAATGCCTGCGCCGTTATCGTCAACGCAGATGATGAGGCTCTTGTCCGTCCTCAGCAGCGAAACGGCTATCCTGCCGCCGCGGCTGCAGCTTGCTATGCCGTTTGACAGAAGGTTGAGCACCATCTGCCCGATGAGCGCGCGGTCTGCAACAAGGCGGACGTGCTCCTCGGCGCTGAACGAGATGCTTATATTCTGCTTCTGCGTGAGAAGGTTCACGGTGTCGATCATATTTCCGAAAAGCTCGGTCATGTCGATAGGCTCGGGGCGGAAGGGAAGTGAGCCATCCTCAATGCCGGAGAGCGTGCCAAGATTATCCAAAGCGCGCTTTATGCGGTAATAGTTGCGGTTGAGCGTGCTGACATATTCGCTGAGCTTGTCGTTTGCAACGTCCTCGGCGATGACGGATATGCACGATGCCGAAAACTTTATGTTCGACATGCACGAGCGCAGCGTGTCAAAAACGCTGTCGCTGGGCGATGAAGGGAAACCGTCGCAGCTTATGACGTGGATGCGGTATCCGTTTGCCGAGCTTACCTTCACGGTGCAGCTTTTTTCGCCTATGAGCGCCGTCGTAACAAAGCTGTCGGCCTGGTTATTTGAAATGTGCGAGGGCATGAGCATGTCAACGGGCTTTGACGTGAGGTCGCCGCCGGCAAGGCCGACCGCGGCAGGGTTCATATACACTATCTTTCCGCGGCGCGACACCGCGACGGCTGTTTCGAGCATTGAGAATGCGGCGGCCAAAAGTCCGGAATCCGACATTTATCTTCACCTCGCAAGTTTTTTCGGTACTATTCTATCAAAAACAAGCAAAATATACAATAGCCGCCCTCAAAAAGGCGATTTTTTAACGGATATTTGGCTGTATCGAAATATTGATTTTTGAGCATAGTATATGTTACAATTATGGCAAAACAGCAAGTAATGTTTTCCACGCTGAAATTAATTTAATGGAGGAACATAAAAAATGATCAAAGTTGCTATCAATGGTTTTGGCCGCATCGGCCGTCTGGCATTCAGAGCCGGCATCGTCGCTGACGATATCGAGATCGTTGCCATCAATGCTCCCGACAAGACCCCTGCTCAGCTGGCGTACACCGTTAAGTACGACTCCGTGCACGGCCGTTTCCAGGGAACCGTTGAGTATGACGATAATTCCATCACCGTAAACGGCAAGCGCGTCGCCGTCGTCGGCAACCGCAACCCGGCAGAGCTGCCCTGGGGCGAGCTGGGCGTTGAGTACGTCCTCGAGTGCACCGGCGCATTCCTCACCACCGAGAAGGCACAGGCTCACCTTGACGCAGGCGCACAGGTCGTCGTCCTGTCCGGCCCGTCCAAGGACGATACCCCGATGTTCGTCTGCGGCGTAAACCTCGACAAGTATACTCCCGACATCAAGGTCGTTTCCAATGCATCCTGCACCACCAACTGCCTTGCACCTCTTGCAAAGGTCATCAACGACAACTTCGGCATCGTCGAAGGCCTCATGACCACCGTCCATGCAGACACCGCAACTCAGGAAGTCGTTGACGGCTTCTCCAAGAAGAACTGGCGTCTCGGCCGCGGTGTTCACGGCAATATTATCCCCACCAGCACCGGCGCTGCAAAGGCTGTCGGCAAGGTCATCCCCGAGCTTAAGGGCAAGCTGACCGGTACCTCCATGCGTATCCCCAGCGCTGACGTTTCCATCGTTGACCTGACCTGCCGCCTCGAGAAGGGCGCAAGCTACGACGAGATCTGCGCAGCAGTCAAGGCAGCGAGCGAAGGCCCGATGAAGGGCGTTATCGAGTACTGCGAGGACGAGGTCGTTTCCTCCGACTTCATCACCGATCCTCACACCAGCATCTTTGACGCAAAGGCCGGCCTGGCTCTCAACGACAACTTCGTAAAGCTCATGGCATGGTACGATAACGAGTGGGGCTTCTCTTGCAAGATGCTCGACCTGACCCGTCACATCGACAAGGTCCGCAAGGCATAATTTGGGTTGAAAAGCCGCCGGTTTTGCCGTATTTGAACAATTTTATGAACTTTTAATCTAAGTGCGAAAACTGTTGCCAAGTACGAAAACGGTCGGCTGATACGAAAACTATTAAAAATGGCCTCTTTTTGCTTGATATTTTCAGGCAGAAAGAGGCTGTTTTGCTGATATAGAATCGCCCTGCCGCATTAGGCCGGTTGATACAATAAAACATAAGAATAAAGACTGCATCGATGCGGATTTATTATACGTTTTTCATCCTATGACCTCGCCGAGCACTTTCACGAAGAATATGACGAGGACGCATATCATTATCGGCTTTACGGCCTTGCTGCCGCCTTTTTTGAAAAAGCTTGAGCCGAGCCAGTTGCCGGCAATGGAAAACAGTCCGGCGACGAGTCCGACTGCGAAAATGACCTTGCCGTTTATGAGGAAAACTACAAGAGCCGAGATGTTCGTTGCGAGGTTTATCGCCTTGCTTACGCCGTTTGCCTCCGTTACGGGCATATGAGCCGCGGCCGTCAGCAGCAGGATGAGAAATGTGCCGGTCCCGGGGCCGTAAAAACCGTCGTAAGCGCCGATGAAAAATGCTATGACGCAGCTCAAAAGCGTGGTCTTGAGTCTTGAGAATGGCTCGCGCTCGCCGCTGAGCGCTTTGCCTTTCATGACATACAGCGCCGTCAGCGGAAGAATGACGAGCATGATTATCTTGAACACGCCGTCGTCAATAAGCAGCGCAAGGTTTGCGCCGCAAGCTGAGCCTGCCAGCGCGAACAGCACGCAGAATATCGCCTGTTTCCAGGGGATAAAGCCGCTTTTCGTGTAGCGCACGGTGGTGAGCGTCGTGCCCATGGCGGAGCTTACCTTGTTAGTCCCTATGGCAAAGTGAACGGGGAAGCCGGCTATGAGATACGCAGGGAGCGAGATAAGCCCTCCGCCGCCGGCAACCGCATCAACAAATCCGGCAAGGAAAACGAGCGGACAGACGATGAGATATTGAATTATCGAAATTTCCATGGCCTTACTCGGCGGCCTCCCACAGCAGCATGTTGCTTTCGCATTCTGCTTTAAGCTGCCCCTTGTCCATCAGCCATGCGAGGTATGACTTCACGGTGCTGCCGACTAGCGCGTATTGCTCAAAGCTCAGCTCAAGAGCATATTCGTCAAAAAGCCGCTTGAGAAGCGCTTCAAAATTCACGGGCTGTGTGCAAATAGACTTGATACGTCCGGCGATCTCATTGACGGTGTCGATATTATACTGCGCTAGCTCGCTTACATCTTCGCAGGCCTCCGCATGCGCCGGAACGAAAAATGCGGCTTTAAGATACTTGACTTCTTCAAGCGTGTCGAGATATGCCTGCACGTCATATATAAAGCCGATGCGGTATTTTTCGAGTGTTGCACGGCTTGAAAGGCAGTCAGCAAGGAACACAACATTATCCGGCGTTCTGAAGCCGACCATTTCAAAACAGTGTCCCGGCAGAGGAATGATCTCAAAGCCCTCGGGAAGCTCGGCGGATGCAAGCTCGTCCGCATCCGACTCCTGTGCCATCAAGAACTTGTGCCGCAGCGCCTTCGGCGGAAAGCCGCCGTAAAGAAGCGCCGGCTCGAGCAGTGTGTGGCGCGTAAAGTCGCGCTCAACGCCGGGAGAATAGACCTTGCATCCGGTCTGCGCCTGAAGATATTTGCAGCCGCCGATGTGGTCGGCGTGGGAATGGGTGCACAGTATCGCGCGCAGCGTCCAGCCGTTTTTGTCAAGTATCTGCCGCACCTTGCGCCCGGCCTCCTTGTCGTTGCCGCTGTCGATAAGATAAACGCCCTTATCTACGTCGAGATAAAGCCCGATCTTGGCAGGGCAGTTAATATAATAAGTGTTGTTTAAAACCTGAATAAGCTCGTACATTGTATCACCTCATTTAACCGATACAGTTTATCATAAGTTCATTTTCCGGGCAATAAAATCCTTGCAGAAATATTTAATTGTGCTATACTTACTTCTGTTCGTTTGGAACAATTTTGATTGAAACCGGGCGATAATATTGTTTGTAAATGAAAATGCCGATCTGTACAGGCACCTGACGTTTGCCTCGGTCGGCGGATTTTTCGGTGCGTATGCGATACTGTGCCGCAGCGGAATACTTGCCAGCGCGCAGACCATGAACCTGCTGGAGCTTACGCTCAATGCGCTGCGCGGCGACGCGGTCGCGGTGCTGCTGCATCTGGGTGCGCTCGTGCTGTACGTTGCAGGCACGATGATTACGGTGCTTTTGCCGCACTTTTTCGGCATCGATATGCGCCGTGCAGCGCCTGTTATCGACGCGCTTGCCTGTGTTGCCCTGTGCTTCATTCCGGCCGATGCAAACGTTATCCTCGCGCTGTATCCCATATTCTTTGCAATGAGCGTGCAGTGGAGCACCTTTTCCGGAGCTAAGGGATTTGTAAGCTCAACCATATTCTCCACAAACAATACAAAGCAGGCCTCGCTTGCTTTTGCGCAGTATATAACCGACGGCGACCGTGTGCATTTCAAAAAAGTGAAGTTTTATCTCTTCACACTGCTTGCTTTCCACGTCGGCGCTGCGGTAGGCTTCTTTGCCGTCAAGCTCATGGGCGTTCAGGGCGCGTGGGTCAATATCATCCTTGCCGCCGCGGCCTATTCTATGGTCGTCTGCGAGGACAGATACCTAAGCCTCTGCGAGGACGAGGATAAAGAAGAGGAAGTCGCATAACGCATAAAAAGACAGCTCCCAGTGGGGAGCTGTCTTTTGCGCTTTGTAAAGAAAGAAAAAACAATGACTTTTATATTAAAATATCAAAAACGGGTGCGGCGTGGGAGAGCCGCACCCTAAACCTCCGTTTCCCCGGTCGGCGGATGATGAACCGTTCATCCGCCGGACACAGCAAATCGGGGGCAACACTGACTTTTTACTTATACTATATTGTACTTCTTGAGCAGATCGGCAACAACGTTGTTCGTCAGAGGCTCCTTGAGCAGGCCGAGGATCGGCATGATGGTCGGGAGCAGGAACTCTGCCGGCTTCTTGCCGTCGAGCAGCTTGCTCGTTGCATAAAGCAGGTCGCGGATATCATACACCGAGCCCCAGACCTCGGGAACGCCGCGGTCAACATTGCACAGCGTGTAGACTGCTTCCATACCGGTACGGATGGAGTACTCGGTGGTGAAAACGGTGTCGCGCGGAGTATCTGCAAACTGGCCGACGAATGCGAGGTTAACGGAACCGTCGGGAACGACCTTGGGACGATCACCCTCGGCTCTGGGCATGAAGAATGTGGTTACATAAGGCATCATGCACGGAGTGGTATTGCACTCATTGGTTGCAAGATCCATGATCTGATCCTCGGGGATGCCGATGTGATACAGCCACTCTGCAGCAAGCTCAATGCCGGTGCACTGGTACATGGGCTTTTTGATGAAGTCGCCTTCATCGTCCCAGCAGTTGAGGCCGTAGACCCAGATCAGGCAATGGTCTGCCGGCTGCTCCTGGAACTGGCCCTGGCGGTTGATGGTCCAGCTTACGAGCCAGCTCGAATCGCGGCAGGTAACTATGCCGCCGGTGACGACCTTGCCGGACAGAGGATCGCGCTTGCAGATCTTCTGGATAGCATCGAGGATCTGCTTGTTTGCTGTATCGACGGTCCAGGATTCCCACGAGGTCTCCTTGATGCCTGCGAAAAACTTCTCGGGACGGCCGAATGCCGGATCCTGAGCAGCAATCTTCTTCCACATCTCGATAGAGGGGCCTTCGCCGTTCTTAACGGTGACAACAGGTGCATGGGTGTTATCGCCGTATGCCGATGCGTCGCCCTGGCAGCCGTTGGTGCAGATAACGAGATCGTCCTCGGTGAGGTCGATGACCTTCTCTACGCCGCCCTGAGTGTACTCGATCTTCTTTGCGACCTTCTTCTCGGGGGTGCAGTCGCAGACGATGTTGGTAACGGTCGTGTCATAAAGGATCTTGCCGCCGTGGTCGGTGATGTACTTGCACATGGGCAGGATCATGGATTCATACTGATTATAGCGAGTGAAACGCAGTGCGCTCAGATCGGGCAGACCGTCGATGTGGTGGATGTAGCGCTGCAGATACAGCTTCATCTCAAGCGCGGAGTGCCATTTTTCAAATGCGAACATGGTCTGCCAGTAGGTCCAGAAGTTCGTTGCATAGAACTCGTCATCGAACACATCGTCGATCTTCTTATCCTCGAGGGACTTATTGGTGGACATGAACAGCTTCAGCAGCTGGGTAGCAGCACCGGGAGTAAGACCGTACTTTCTGTCGGTGTGCGCGTCCTGGCCCTGTTTTTCGGTGACGCGGCACAGAGAGAAGTTCGGGTCTTCCTTGTTCAGATGATAGTACTCGGAGAAAACGGTCTCGCCGGGATTTACGATAGAGGGGATGGACTTAAACAGATCCCACATACACTCGAAGTGGTTATCCATCTCACGTCCGCCGCGCATGATGAAGCCCTTGGTTGCGTCGTAGATGCCGTCGCATGAACCGCCGGCGAGAGGCAGATGCTCGAAAAGCGTAATGTGATCGCCGGGCATCTGTGCGTCACGGATCAGGAAGCACGCCGCTGCAAGGCCTGCAAGGCCGGTGCCTACTATGTAGGCAGATTTCTTATCGATGCCTTCCGGCTTTTTCGGTGTGGCAAATGCCTCGTAGTTACCGCTGCTGTAATACATTATGATTCCTCCTAAAAATTTTATTATGTCTGCACATGGTGCAGTAAGGTACGTTGGAGTTTCAGCGTTTTACAATGGCTCTTATAGGGCATGCCAAATAGCATGCACCGCAGCCTATGCATCTGCTATTATCAATGATCAGAGGTTTTTTCGTCGCGTCGATGCAGCCGACGGGACACCTTGAATGGCAACCGCCGCAGCCAACGCATTTTTCGCTGACAAAGTATGTATCCACAGTGTTGTCCTTCCGAGTTTAAAGCCACATCGGCGACAGCTCCCTCTGCCGCCGATGTGTAAGAGGGGAATAAGGTGCGAGAGACAATTATTACAGACCTGCTATTTTTTCAAGCGCTGCTCTGTCGAGGATATTTATCCTTCCGCGTCCGGTTCCGATAATGCCGAGGTCACGCAGCTTATCAAGCTCGCGGCTTATGACCACGCGTGTCGTACCCAGGCTGTTTGCGATCTCCTCATGAGTCACAAAAACCGAATTTGTTTTCAGCTCGCGGCTTTTTTCAAGCAGCTCGCGCGCTATGCAGTGCCTCAGATCGTTAAACACGAAGTAAGAAATATTGTTAAGTATGGCCTGAGCGCTCTTTGCACAGGTTTCGTAAATAAAAAGTGCCATCTGCCACTCGTCATGCGCAACGACCGCCATATCAGGCCGCTGTAAATACGCGAGAGTAGTTTCGCCATCCGACTGGAGGCACGGTATCACGTCCGTTTCAAGGGCATTATCGACCGTCATTATGCTGAACGCATCGCCTTTTTTCAAATGGAACAGAGTCACCTCACGTCCGGTGTCAGATGCGAGGTAAACTCTTATGCCCCCTTCAAGGACAAACACGATGCCGTCCTTTTTCACCGTTTTGAAAACAACGTGCTCTCTCCTTTTATAGCTGCGGAAGATCGCGTTGTCTTGAAGCCTGCGCCTGTGCTTTTCGGCAAGCAGGCTCCAGCACGGAATGCACTCGCTTATGCTGTGCTTCATTTTATATCACTCCTGCATCAAATATTTTTCTCCCACGGGCAGTAATGTTATAGGTACTAACATCTATGCCCAAAAAAATTTGTGCGGAAACGCTTTGTTCTATTTGTCTGGATTTTATCAAATTATCAAAGCATTTCCGCATCTTTTGTTACTTAACCGGCAAAATATTTGGTCATTTTGAAAATTCCGTATAAATCGCATAAACTCAAGTGTCGTTTTTTATGTAATTAGCTATAATTGCAGACGAGGTTCGCAGAGTTTCAACAGGGTCGATGGCGTATTTTGTACCATCATAGATGTTTGTTCCCGTGTAAGCGTTGACAAGTATCTGATAGATCATGTGGATATCAATATCCGGCCGGATCGAGCCGTCGGCGATCCCCTCGCGCAGCGCAACGAGCGCAGGGATAGGTATCTCCCTGTCGGTAAACTGCCAGAACACGTCGTTTATATTCAGCTCGGTCTCGATATTTTCCTCCATCGCGTAGCTGAGCATCTCGCGCGTGTAGGCATACCACTTGGGAAACTCAGTGTAGGCGTTTGTGTACTCCTCCATGCAGGCAACGTATTTTTCAAAGCCGGTCTGCAGATTTTCGCTGTGCCGGGTGTAGCGCTCCATGAATTTTTCATAAAACTGCGCAAGCGCGTCGCGCCACGCGGCAATAACAAGTCCGTCCTTTGTGCCGAAATAGCGGTAGACCGACATAGGAGTAAGGCCGGCCTCCTTGGCAATGCGGTTAACGCTTGTTGCTGCCACACCTTCGTCGATGAATAAGTCCTGCGCGATCTTCACAACGCGCATTTTGTTCTCATCTCTTACTTGCCTGTTGGACATGCTCTGAGTATCTCCACTGCGGCGCGCGCAGCAGCGCCGGCGTCCTCCGTGTAAACATCCGCGCCGATCTCGTCGCAGAAGCTCTGGCTTATTGGCGCGCCGCCGATGAGTATTCTCACCTTTTGGCGTATGCCTTTTTCCTGCGCAAGCGAAACAACGCGGCGCATCTCATTCATCGTTGTAGTCAGCAGCGATGAGCAGGCTATTATGCCGCAGTCATGCTCAACGGCGGTTTCGACAAACTGCTCGGCGGATACGTCCGTTCCGAGGTCATAGACCTCTATTCCGCTGCCCTCCATCATGATCTTTACAAGGTTTTTGCCGATATCGTGCATATCTCCGCGCACTGTTCCGATAACGGCGCTGCCTACCGTCGCGCTCTCGCCGCCCTCGCCGACCATATACGGCTTCAAAAGCTCGGTTGCCGCCGACATGCAGCGCGCAGCAATCAGCATCTCCGGAACGAAAACGCGGTTTGCCGAGAAATCGTCGCCGAGCTTGTTCATTCCTTTGACAAGGCCGTCGGAGAGGATCTCCTGCGCGGCAAAGCCCTCGTCGAGTGCCTGACTGCACAGCGCAAGCAGCTTCTTCTGCTGGCCGCGGCAAAGCGCAGCGCTTATGCGGTCAAGCAGGTCATCGCCCGGCTCTTCCTCGGACACGGGCTTTGCCTCTTCGACGGCGCTCGCAGCCTTATCGCCGAGCACACGGCGCGGTACCGGCGGCAGATTGAACGACGGTGCGTGCAGCTTTGCGTTGTATTCGTCTATCGCCTGATTTATATACTGATCGACATGCCCGAACACTGCGCCGGGAACGCCGTAGGTTATCGACGGAATAAAATGTCCGCCCGGGCAGCAGGTGCTCAGCGTTTTTCTTGCGTAAGTGAGTATATCCTCGCCGCTTATATCCTGCCTGTCTATGGCGGCTCCCATGCCGCCCATGAGGACGAGCTTTCCGTTAAGATGGCGCTGCAATGCCGGGATATCGTTTTCCGGCAGGGTGCCCTGCCAGACCTGAATGCCGATTTCGGCCATATCGTCAACTATCGGCACAAGATACGAGTCGGCATGGTGCACGGCAATGCAGCCGCGCGAGCGGATATAGCCGTAAAAGCGGCGGTAAGGCTCCTTGAAGAACTCGCGCCACATATCCGGCTTCATGAACAGAGCATCCTTCGTGCCCCAGTCGTCGTGTGAGAAGATAACGTCCGGCTGCAAATTGTCGATGAGCATTTTCACATAGCGCAGGCGGTACTCGGTTATATACTCGATAAGCTCGTGCATCTCGTCCGGATGCTCATAGAGGTTGGTGAGCGTCGGCTCAAAGCCCATGAGGAAATGGCACTGCTCGAATATGCCCGTGCCCATAAATCCGGCGACGAGCTGCTCGTTCCCGGCTGCCGCGCGCGCTTTTTTGCGGCACTCATCCCAGCCTTCCGTGCAGGCGCTCTCGATATCCGGTGCGTGCACCGTTTCACGCCAGCGCGTTATATCACGGCACACCGCCATGTCGCCGTGGTTAAGCGGCATTGCGCCCGGCGCATCCTCCGGAAAGCTTATTGTCGTTCCCCAGCGGTCAACGCTGACGGTTCCGCGCTTGCGGTTGCCGCGCAGATATGCGTTTATGGGGTCATACAGGCACATATGCAGCGCCTCGTATTGCTTGAGCTGACGCTCGGGCTGAGCGTCGGGCTTGAGCATTTCAAGAAAGATCTCTTTCGCAGTCTGCATAACATTCACTCCTCAGAATACAGAAGGCACGAGGTATAGGTCATCGTGCGCGCTCCGTAGTTGTATCCAAGTCCCGAACGGGAGCATACATCGCTTACAAACAGGCCGAAAGCTTCCATTGACGACAGGCGCTTTGCCGGATATCTGCACGGCTTGTTCGGATACGTACACTTCTTGCATATCGTACATGCGCCCGCCGTGAGAGGAAGGCAGCCGGGGTACAGGATTCGTGCCTGCCTCGCAAAGTTCAAAAACGCACGCTTGTGCGTTTTGGCGGTGCTTTGCATGCCGTCGTAATCGAACTCATCGGCAAGCTCCCCTGAAGTCTGCACAAGAAGGCACTTATTATACTGCGCTATGCGGCGCTTCGCGTGCTCTATGCTGCCGCAGGCCGGCGGACACGACCAGTTTGTGTTCCATTTTCCGCATCTGTCGGCAGAACACATTTTGCGCACTTCCTCCAGCGGTTCAAGCGCTGCCATATCGGCAAAGCCGATATGCGAAAAGCCGTTTTCACGCGCAAGAGTAAGAATATCCGTCATATGATCTCAGCCTCTTGACAAAGCCCAAGCTTTGTATGTAATATGATATATTATATTAAGGGGTGATGTCCGTGTCAAGCGTTCGGGTGCTGCTGGGCGGCAAAAGCGTGGATTACATGACGCAGGAAAGCTCCTGGCGCGCCATCTATGTGATCTCCGACATCTGGAAAAACACCGGCTGGTCGTCCATCATCTATATCGCAACGCTCTCCGGCGTCAGCCCGGAATTGCACGAGGCGGCGATTGTCGACGGGGCAAACAAGCTGCAGCGCATCCGCTATGTGGATTTCCCGTCCATTTTGCCCACGGCGGTTATCTTGTTTATCATGGATATGGGCAAATTCATGTCGGTCGGGTTTGAAAAAGCGTTTTTGA
>ENA-OZLH01000056-OZLH01000056.1-human-gut-metagenome-genome-assembly--contig:-NODE-56-length-56543-cov-5.862165_pt1 | contig 56543 bp, 47 predicted proteins | sample MGYA00244832_ERZ653776 | MGnify/ENA primary metagenome ERZ653776 (study PRJEB26926, sample SAMN06165218) | human gut metagenome | biome: ENVO:00009003; feature: ENVO:2100002; material: ENVO:00002003...
GTGCGTAATGGGACCATTCATTTGAACGATAGAAGACGAAACAATCCTGCAGGCTCTCCCACGCGTTCTCCATCTGCCTTTTAAAATAATTTTTATCCCTGTCATTCCATATCTTCAAATGCCAGCGCCAGTTCATTTTAACATGATCCAAACCACCTAAAGTCAACAAATGGCGATAAATATAAATTCCTTGCCTCCGGCTCTCCCAAATTTCAAGAAGGTTTTTCCTGGCCACATCCTGGCTTGCCGCCCAGCTTGCTAATAGAGTTTCAGGCAACTTGTGCAAATCTTGTTCTTTCAAAGAAGGTGGATAAGGAGCCTTTAAACCGTAGGGGACAGACATCTTCCCAACGCTATTATAACGTATCCAAGCTTTTTTTGTTTCATCCAGAGAAGAAAGAAAAATACCGTTGATCGTTGTATTGACGGAATAATTCCTAACCAGTCGGATGTAATAACATCCTTTTCCATCCAGAATAAAATTCTTGTAAACTCCGCCTCCTGAAAAGGACTTAACACGGCCCCTGGCCTGGACGGGCATACTGCTGGTTGTAGTCAAAGCCTCCATCAAATACTGAAGAGGATTCCGGCCTTTCTCCAACTTCGCGTTTCCTGTAGCCATATCCAGGTTGAAATCCGAAGTCATTTTGCGTACTTCAATGAGATAATCCCGCATCCCATTGCGGAGATCGTACTCCGCAAGCGGAGTGGGATCATAAAAATAAAGAGATAAAAGGTGTCTCCCTTCGGGAACAGTAACAATGGCGCCCAAATCGGGACCATCAAAAGTGGAAGGATAATCTTCCCCACCATCTCCCCATGAAGCCAGCGTTCTTGTAGTACTCTCCGGACAATACAGGATGCTACGCATTCCGGGTTCATTTATATAAGTAACAGCGCCTTTCAACCATGTTGCGTTTGCATGCGGCCCCCGGACTGGCAAGCATCCATAGGATGGATCAAAAGAATACTCTATATCACCTATAGGAGAATTAGCCGCACACAACAGGGCGTACCCCTGTCCGTAACGCCCGCACCAATCTCCCTGCGTGGCCCAATCCTCATACCAGTAGCAGGTATCGAATTTTTCTTCTGGAGACAGACTCGTGCGACCGGCAGGCAGACTTGCCATCTGCCGCATTGCCGGGAGAAGCGGTGGGCGCGGATGATCCGCGGAGGTTGTCCTCCCAGATGCCGGTGAAGGTCTCACGGCCGTTTTCCCTGCCTTGACCAAACCGTGTCCGTGTGTTCCCGCATACAATTCTCCACCCGGCAGCACTACGAAGCAGGTCGTATAAATAGGGGCCTTTTCTTCTACTTCTTTCTTTAAATCCACTTCACGAATCGTCAGGGACGGTGTCCGAACAAAACAGGCCCCCGATTCACGGAATCCAACCCACATTCCTCCGGGAACCGGATAAAAACAAGTGACGTAGTCTTCCGGTAGCAACGAGGAATCAGATAAAGAACCCGCTCTCCTGTTTTTGCGCTTGTCCCCTGTGTCCAGCCAGAGGCCAGCATTTTTTCTTTCATAGTCACGGCCTCTTAAAAAATTCCAGTCATGCAGGCTCCTTCCATAGCCAAGACCGGCAATCGTTCCCACCCAGACAGATCCACCTGCTGCGCAAACGGCATTACTAAAGTTGGAAGGCAGTCCTTTTCCACGCGCTTCCACAGGTTGGCGAATACGCTGCTCCTTATCCCAATAAAACTTTGTCTGTACCATTTTCCAATCCGAATATCGGGAAGCAGGGGATGCATACCCTATGCCGTTTGTCAAAAAAGCAGCCCACAGCCCACCCTGCTCATTGAAGGACAATGATACGATCTGATCCTCCGGCAAGCCGTTGGCACGTGTGAAGTCCTTCCATTCTTCCGTTTCAGCGGAATAAATGGTCAATCCTCCGGACGTAGCTATGGCTACATCACCATTCAAGGGAGATACCGCCAGAGCCGGAACACGCTCACCCAGCAAGGCATTGTTCTGATTATACTGCATCCAGCTTTCTCCATTCCAGACGGCCACGCCCTGATTATCCGTACCGGCCCAAATACGCCCCTGCCGGTCTTCCACCAAAGAAAGAAAATTGACCGTCCGCGGCAGACCATTTCCCTTTTGTTTTTCCCAATGATCCGAATCATGAGAAAGTTTCAACAGTCCCTCCCCCTCCGTCGCCACCCACAGATCTCCTGACCTGCTGTACAGCGCGGCCATAACAAAAGCATTGGGACACGGCGGAATATCCCTCCCTAAAGCAACCGCTAGCAAGTAACAAAAACACAAGGCTCCGGCAAAGACAGATGTTGTTATTTTTTTACTTATTAAATACACATTCTATTTATTACAAATAAATCCTAAATGTCAATACATATGCTTTAAATTAGCAAAATAAAATCAAATTGTTGCCGTGAAGCCGTCCAAAAGAAAAACGGCGCCCTTCCGTGATACGGAGGACGCCGGGATTTTCCGCAAATCGGATTGACTGCCAGTTTGAGCAGCGAAGCGCACAAACCTTAGGACTTGTAACGCAAACGCTTCTTGTGACGGTTCTGACGCATGCGCTTGCTGCGCTTATGCTTGTTGATTTTTGCTTTACGGCGTTTTTTGAGCGATCCCATGATTGTGGTTCGTTTGTTGTTTTACTGTGGTGAGAAAAGGTTAATAAACCAGTTTGTTGAGCGGGTATTCAATGATGCCTTCCGCTCCCAGGGACTTGAGCCGGGGAATGATATCCCGTACGGCGGATTCGTCAATGACTGTTTCCACGGCCAGCCAGCCTTCTTCCGCCAGATGGGAGATGGTGGGGCGGCGCAGGGACGGCAGGGCCTCCACCAGGCCGTCCAGGGCGGCGGCGGGAAGGTTCATCTTCAAGCCCACCTTTCGGCGTGCTTCCAGAGCGCCTTTGAGCATGAGCACCATGGCTTCCAGCTTCTGCCTCTTCCATTCGTCCTCCATCGTTTCCTTGTTGGCGATGAACTGGGGATAGGAGGTCATCAGGGTGTCCACGATGCGGAGCTTGTTGGCCTTGATGGAGCTGCCCGTTTCCGTGATGTCCACGATGGCGTCCACCAGTTCCGGCACCTTCACTTCCGTGGCGCCCCAGGAGAATTCCACATGGGCCTTGATGCCTTTTTCCTGAAGCCAGCGTTCCGTAATGCCCACGCCTTCCGTGGCGATGCGCTTGCCCTGCAGGTCTTCAGCACAAGTGATGGGAGAGTCTTCCGGAACCACCAGCACCCAGCGGGTGGGTCTGGAGGTGGCCTTGGAGTATTGGAGGTCCGTCAGCACTTCCACATCCGCGCGGTTTTCATAGATCCAGTCGCGTCCGGTGATGCCGCAGTCGATGAAACCGTCGTTGACGTAACGGCCGATTTCCTGGGCGCGGATCAGGAAGAGCTCCAGATCGTCGTCATCGGAAGTCGGGCGGTAGCCGCGGCTGGATACATAGATGTTGTAGCCGGCCTTGCGGAACAATTCCACGGTGGAGTCCTGCAAACTGCCTTTGGGAAGTGCTATTTTGAGTTTCTTCGACATGATGGGACGAAAATGAAAACCCACGCGAGCCTCATTGTCAAGTTCAGAACCTCATGCCGGTTAATTTAACGGGCCATGAGCCGTTCTATGTCATCCGGCAGCAGCGGCACGTCCCCCAGCAGGTCCGTGTTTTCCGTCTCGCCGATCAGGATGTCGTTTTCCAGGCGGATGCCGATGGATTCCTCCGCGATGTAAATGCCCGGCTCCACGGTGAAAACCATGCCCGGCAGCACGACGGGGTTGCTTTCCCCGACGTCGTGCACGTCCAGCCCCAGGAAGTGGGAACATCCGTGCATGTAATATTTGCGGACAATGGGGGGATCAGCCGGGTTTTCCGCCACTTGGGCCGGAGTGATGAGGCCGAGCTTGACGAGTTCCCCCGCAGCGAAGACGCGTACCAGGCGTTCGTATTCGGATTTGAGGATTCCGGGCCTCAGGATGCTTTTGGCATAGGTCATCATGTTCAGCACGCTTTCATACACGGCGCGCTGGCGGGGCGTGAACTTCCCGTTCACGGGAACGGTACGGGTCATGTCGGAATTGTAGTTGCCGTATTCCGTGCCTATGTCCATGAGCACCAGGGCGCCGTCTTCACACCGCTTGCTGTTCTGAATGTAGTGCAGCACGCAGGTATCCTTTCCGGAGGCGATGATGGGCAGGAAGGAGAATTTGCGGGCGCCCCTGCCGATGAATTCGTTGGAGAGGAAGCCTTCTATCTGCCATTCCCCCAGTCCCGGCCTGATGAAGCCGAGCAGCGCACGGAATCCTTCATTGGTGATTTCACAGGCTTTTTTGAGCGCTTCAATTTCCTCCGGCTTTTTGATCTGGCGCATCAGGGAGAGGATTTCATAGACGTTTTTCAAAACCACGTCCGGGAATTTTTCCTTCAGCTCCTTGGTCATGCGGGCATTGCGCGTTTCCACCGGGCAGGTGCAGCGGGGATGCTGGTTGGCCTCCACAAAAACCATTCCGGCGGTCGGCACCAGGCGGTCCAGCAGGGAGTCGTATTCCTTCGTCCAGCGCACGTCCTGAATGCCGCTCAGTTCCCGGGCCTGTTGCTGGGAGAGCCGCGCGCCTTCCCAGATGGCGATCTGTTCGTTCGTCTCCCTCAGCAGCAGGATTTCATCCCACCCGTCTGCCCGGATGGTCATGATCAGCACGGATTCCTCCTGGTCGATGCCGGTGAGATAAAAAAGGTTGGCATTCTGATGCAGGGCGAAGGTGCCGTCGGCATTGGTAGGGAATACGTCGTTGGCGTGCAGGATCAGCATGCTGCCGACAGGCAGCCGGGAGGCCAGTTCCTTACGGTTGCCGGAATAAAAGGAGGAGGGAAGCGGCTCGTATCTCATACCGACAGCATGCTCCGCTTTTCCGGCTTGTCAATCATGCATCGGGACAGGTGCATTGCATGGATTCAACGGCCTTCCGCAAGAAAAGAAGAGCGTTCGGAAGGAATCGGGTCATACCCCCTAACAGGAGTCTTTCGAATTCCGTCACACCCTGCATGTCCGGAACGGTTTCACGATTTTTTCTGCTGCTGGGCGCCGGACTGGCGCTTTCCTGCTCCAATTCCCAGAAACTGCCTTCCTCACCCCTGATCACCCATCCCCTGCACCCGGATTCCAGGCAAAGCTGCTTTGAAGGGGTATGGTACAATCCCACGGAACAGGCCATTTGGAGCACCCCAAAATTGAACGTGTACGTAGCGCCCGTCAATATCAATTACATCAAGACACAGTTCCCGAAGGAAGCCCCGGCGCTGGCGGAACAGTTCAGAACGGAACTCCAGAAGGACATCGCCAGAGTCCTGGAAGAAAAGAACAGACAGACCGGCGGCAAAATCAACTGGAAACTGGTTTCCCGTCCCACGAAGGGCTGCATCATTCTGGACGTGGCCATGGTGAAGCTGAAAGCCACGGACGTGGACGGCAACATCATGTCGGACCTGGTTTCCCTGGTCTCCCCTCTGCCGGGAACATCCCTGCTGCTGGGCAGCTGCATGAGCGGGGACGTGGGTATTGAAGGGCGTCTTGTGGACACGCGCACGGATGCCGGCATCATGGAGTTCAAAGCCTATAATACGGACCCCATCACCCTGTTTTCCGTCAAGGAGTTTGAACGCTTTGCCTTTGACAAGCGGAACCTCCGGCTTTTCGCCAGCGGAATTTCCTCTATTTTCAAGGATGGCCCTTCAAGCTACATTCCCAAGACGGGTCAGATTGATCTGAACCCGTTTTAAGCGGATTTCTTCTCCTCGTCCGCGGCAGATTTTTCCGCGGGATCATAGAAAACGCAGTCCTGCACCGTCTTCCGGGTCTTGAAAGCATACACCAGAAAGGCAAGACCCACGAAAATAAGGAATACGGAAAGGAACTGGCCGCGCGTCATTCCCATGGAGAACGGGGAGTCAGGTTCCCGGAATTCCTCGCAGACGATTCTGCCGATGGCATAGACAATGGCGAATACGCCGCAAAACACGCCGTTCCAGGCACGCGGGAATTTCACCCGGATGAACCACAGGATGGCAAAGAGCACCACGCCTTCCGCAAAGGCCTCATATAGCTGGGAGGGGTAACGCGCATGGCCCTCCATCACCTGGGCCACGATTTCCTTGACGGCAGGGGTATCCCTGACCCTGTCCGCCACCCAGGCGGCATTCATTTGCTCCGGCACGGAGATGCCGGAAAGATACATTTTATCCAGCAGTCCCGGCTCTCCATAAATGCGGGAGGCCACCTGCATGAACAAGTCCGGGTCCTGTGCGAGTTCCCCCGGAAAGATCATGCCCTGGGAGGAGCCGGGAGGAACAATGCGCCCGTACAATTCTCCGTTGATGAAGTTGGCCATGCGCCCGAAGAACAGGCCGACGGGAGCGACAATGGCCAGGCCATCCAGCAGGGCCACCCATTTGACACGGTGCTTCCAGGCATAATAGAAGGTGTAAAGCCCCACGCCGATCATGCCGCCGTGACTGGCCATGCCGCCCTCCCACACGCGCAGGATCACGAAGGGATCCGCCAGGAATTGGGCCCAGCCGTGATTGGGTATATGGTAAAAAAATACATAGCCCAGCCGGCCTCCGAAGAGCACGCCGAAGATCGCCACATAAGTCACAAAGTCGGCCAGCCTTTCCTGCGGAACGGGGTACAGCTTCCTGCGGGAGAGCCAGGAAAGCAGGAAATACCCGGCGATAAATCCCAGCAGGTAGGCAACGCCATACCAGCGCAGGGCGATGGAATCCGTAAACTGCCAGATAACGGGGTTCAGGTCGTGTACATAGGGAGACGCACTCATGAATGTTCCTTTCCGGGCAGGTATTGGGTAAGGCTTTCCACAGCTTCGCGGTTCAGGCCTCTTGCCAGGGCTACCGTCAGCTCCGTTGCGGCTCGGTAATCGCGCAGGTCCAGCACCCCGTTATGGGCATGAATGTACCGAGTGGGGATTCCCAGCACGATGCAGGGCACTCCCTTTCTGGAGAGATGAAGCGCTCCGGCATCCGTGCCGCCGGAACGCCGCACGGTGAGCTGGAAGGGGATGGACGCCTTCACGGCCACTTCCTCCGCCAATGCGGCCAGGCGGGGATTGGTGATGGCCGTAGGGTCAAACAATCTGATCTGCACGCCGCCCCCCAGAGCTCCCTGGGAGTCGCCGGAGGAAAATCCCGGGGTATCGTCCGCGGGGGGAGCCTCCAGGACAATCACGCAATCCGGCTTCATGGCGGCGCCCGCCGTTCTGGCTCCACGGGTTCCCACTTCCTCCTGCACCGTTGCGGCGGCAATAAGCGTGTTGGGGTGCCCTTCCCGGCACAGTGTCTTGAAAGCCTCTACCATGACGGATAAACCGGCACGGTTGTCAAATGCCTTGCCCATGACGCGGAACGGATTTTCCAGATGGGAAAAGGCTGCGTCAGGCACCACGGGGTCTCCCAGGCGGATGCCGAATTCGTTCTTCACCTGCTCTGCGCTTTCAGCCCCCACATCCACAAACAGGGCATCCATGGCCATGACGGTGTTGCGCTGGCCTTCCGGCAAAAAATGGGGGGGCCGGGAACCGATCACTCCCTGAATGCGGCGTCCGGAGCGGGTTCTCACCAGAACGCGCTGGCTCAGCAGGGTATGCGGCCACCAGCCGCCGATGCCCACCAACTGTAGAAAGCCGCCGGCTGTAATATTCTGAACGAGAAAGCCTATTTCATCCATATGGGCCGCCAGCATCACGCGGGGACCGGAATCCCCGCTGGTGCAGAACAGGCAGCCGGAACCGTCCGCGGAAAATTCCCCATATCCGGAAAGTTCCTGCGCCACAAGCGCCCTCACTTCATCCTCATGTCCTGAGATACCGTGGGCTTCCGAAAATTTTTTCAGCAGATCCGAATCAATCGCCATGGGCCGAGCATGTGAAAACGCCCTTCCCAGGTCAAGCCCGCAGCCGTGCCGCATGATTTTTTCTTGACCGGATGCTTGCGGCCCTCAAATACCGCAAGCAAATTTTCCCTGCCGTTTTCATGAAAGAAACAAGAGATTTTTGCTAGCCACAATCCGGTTTTTGGTGTAACTAATCAGGGAATCGAATTGTGCTATGAAATCCATCCTTACTTTCATCACGGCTATGCTGGCTGCCGTGCTTCTTATTCCTGCGGCATCCGCACAAAGCACGAGCAACCCAAAAACGCAGGTGCGCGTTACCCTGGACAAGCTGTCCCTGTACATGCGCCAGTCTCCGAACGTGCCCACGCAGGACGATCCGCGGCCCCTGCCCAAGCCGAAGAGGTGGGCGGATTTTGAAGTGCCTTTCAAGGTGGAAGCTTCTCCAATGCCCAAATCCGGCTACATTGATTCCCTGACGTTCAAATTCTATATTGCCGTGGTCAATCCGGACCGCGCGCGCCAGTACCTGAAACTGTACAAGGAAATCAAGTACGTCAATGTTCCGGTGGGTGAATCCACCTACGCTTCCGTTTACCTTTCTCCCTCCTCCGTCAAGCGCATCACCGGCTCGGAAGGCGGCCGCGGCAAGTGGGTCAAGTATGAAGGCGTTGTCGTGGAATATAACGGCAAGGTAGTGGCTACCTATTCCTCCGAACGCGGCAAGATGGAAAAATGGTGGACCATCCAGTCCCCCAGCATTGTGGAAACCACCTATTATCCCCTGCTGAACAAGGATGAAACACCCTTCTCCGTATATTGGTATGACCGTTATCCGGAAATCATGAAGCCCAACCTCCACCAAGGAGGCTCCGCTCCGGAACCTTCCGGCTTCGGAACGCCGACGCCGCCGGAAACCGACGATCTTTGATCTTTTGTATCGTTCCGTTCCGGCTTTTCCAAGACCGTACACATCTCACTTTTTTATTTAACAGAAATCACCCATGGCTAATTCACGACAAATCGTCGCATTAAACGTAGGTTCCCAGCGAGTATCAATGGGCGTCTTTTCCAAGACGAATAAAAACGACCTCATCCTGGACCGCTACGCTACGCGTCTCATCGTACTGGATCCGTCCGCAGAAGGCATGCGCCTGGCAAAAGTGGGGGAGGCCGTCGCCGACCTCGTCCAGGAGCTCCGCGTCAAAGGCGGCGTTGCCAATTATTCCGTATCCGGACAGTCCGTTTTCATCCGCTTTGTCAAGCTTCCCGCCCTGGACGACACGGACGTTGAACAGCTCATCCGGTTTGAAGCCCAGCAGCATGTCCCCTTCCCGCTGGATGAAGTCGTCTGGGACTACCACCTCCTGCCGGCCCAAGGGCTGGAACGCGAGGCCGTCCTGGTCGCCATCAAGGCGGAAGACCTGGATTCCCTGAACGATGAAATCACCTCCCATGGACTTTCCACCGGCAAAGTGGACTGCACGCAGACCTCCCTGTACAACGCGTACGTGGACAGCTACCCGGAAGAGAAGGAGCCCGTCATGCTCATCGACATTGGCGCCAAATCGACCGACCTGATCTACAGCGAACAGGGCCGCTTTTTCACCCGCAGCATTTCCGCGGGCGGTATTTTCGTCACTTCCGCCATCGCTCGTGAATTCAACCTGTCCTTTGTGGAAGCCGAACGTCTGAAGATCACCAGCGGACTCGTTTCCATGAGCAACGGACAGACGGAAGGGCTGGACCCGGCCACGGCCAACCTGGCTACCATCATCCGCACGGCCATGACCAGGCTGGCTTCCGAAATCCAGCGCACGACCAACCACTACCGCGCCCAGATGAAGGGGAGCGCGCCCGTGAAGGCCTACTTGTGCGGCGGGGGCTCCTCCCTTCCGTACACCAAGGAATTCCTGGAAGACAAGCTGGGCATACCGATTTTCTTCTTCAACCCCATGCACAACGTGGGCGTAGGTTCCGGCGTGGACGTGAACACCATTTCCCGTGAAGCCTTCACCCTGGGCGGCATGATCGGAACGGCCATCAACGCCGTTGACCGAGCGTCCCTCAACATTGACCTGGAACCCACCGCAGTGGCTAAAAAACGGGCCAACCAGAAGAAAATGCCCGCCATCATCACCGGGGCCGTCATCGCCGTACTCGGCGCGGCTGCCTATGCGGTCACGGGCTACATGGGTGTGGAAAAGGCCAAGCAGACCCTTTCCGGCGTATCCCCCACCGTCAGTTCCATCAAGTCCGAACAATCCGCCCTGCGCCTCAAGGAGCAGGAATTGAAGAAAATGGACGCCACCCTCGCCTCCTACCAGCAGCTGACTCTCCAGCGGTACGGCTATGCGGACATTATCAAACATCTTCTGGAACAGTCGGAACACAAGAATTACCCCTATTGGTTCACGGATTTTGAACCTGTGGCGCACTTCAATCCGGAGGACGCCACCCAGATCACGGGCTACTCCGTCATCAAGGACTCCTTCCTTTCCGACAAAAACACCTCCCTAGTGGAAAACATCAGGACGGAGACGGCCGCAAACTCCGCCAGTGATGAAGAGGAAAATGCCGTTTACAGCGTCAATGCCATCCGTCTGACCGGCCTCGCCAAACGATCCGACGGCGGCCAGAAGCTCATTCAGGACCTCCAGGCCAAAATGGATGCGAACAAGGATTCCCTATTCACATTCAAGAATGGAGACAGGAAACTCGAAGTCCGCCAGATCATGGAACTGGGCGCCAAGGACGCCAAGATAGACGCCGCGGCAGGGGCCTTCGTTCCCTTCAAGCTGGTGCTTCCGCTGAAAACGCCCATTCCCGTATATTTTAACAAGTAAGACTACCCAACCCCAACAAGATATATTTTATGAGCAATTGGATTACAGACAACAAGCCTGCCGCTATGGTAGCGGGCGTGGGGCTCCTCTTATTCCTTGGGCTGTCCGTGGCTGGGTACATGGCTAATTCCGAACGCAGTGACCTGGATAAGAAAATCAAGTCCGCTTCCCAGGAAATCAAGTCGGCCAACGCCGCGGCAATTACGCCGAGCCATACGTCCAACAAGGAGCTGGAAAAGGAATTGAACCGCTATGCCAAGGCCATCGGCAATCTGGAAACGGCATACAAGCCCTTCATGGCTTCCTCCGTGCTGGCTCCCACCACCCCCACGGCGTTCCAGAATGAGCTGAAGGCCTTCCGGGAATCCCTGATAGCCTCCTGCAAGGAGAAAAACATCCAGATTACGGATACTTCTTCCTGGCTTGGATTCCAGCTTTACAGCACCCAGGCTCCCTCCGTGCAGGCTACGCCCACGCTGACCTTTGAAATGAAGGCCATCAACAGCCTGATCAACAAACTCACAGACTGCGGGCTGACCAAATTCATCAAGGTTTACCGTTCCCAGCTTCCCATTGAAAATCCGGCGCGGAACACGGAAGATGAGGAAGATTCAGACCAGAAGGCTCCCTGGACGGGCATGCCGCTGGAAATCGCCTTCCAGGGCGACCGGGGAAGCGTTCTGAAAGCCATGAACGCCATTACGGATTCCCAGGAATACCTGTTCACGGTCAATTCCATCAGAATACGCAACGAACGGATGATGCCGCCGCCCATCACCAATCCGGCAGCCGCACAGCCTGCCTCCGCACAGCCCCAGACGGGAGCGGCGAGCCTGACTCCGGCGGGGGAAGCGGCGGCTCCGGTCGAGCCCCCCATCCAGCAAATAATCAAGCCCTACATGGGCAAGGAACAAGTGATGGTCCAGGTTTCTCTGAACCTGGTTCACTTCGCACAGCCCAAGGCGCAGGAACCGTCTGAAGACTAATTACGGCAATCAATTCGCAGAAAACAATTTCACCATGTCTGAAAAACAAAACTACGACAAGATCCTGATGGTCTCCGGCATCGTTCTGGGCCTGGGGGTGGCCGCTTACGGCGCCTGGACCTTCATGAAGCTGGACGACCAGTACAAATTTACCACCCGTGTTTCGGAAAAACCCGTGGAACCGCCCTCCGGCATCAAGAAGGCGGAAACAGTCAACCAGGAAATCTCCGCTTCCCACGAACTCAAACCCATCGTCCAGGAAACCCAGGAATATGTGGGGTTCGTTGCCCCCAACCTCTGGATCAAGACGGGGGGGACGGAACCCTTCGACATCGTGTCCGGACCGCCCATTCACGGGAATATCCCCAATAAATGGTTCCTGAACAACGGGCTGGAAGACATTTTCATTTATTCGGATGTCTTGACCCGTGACCCGGACAACGACGGCTTTACCGTCCAGGAGGAATACGAGGCCAAAACGCATCCCAACGATCCCAACAGCCACCCGCCTCTCATCAACAAACTGTATGTGGACGAAATCAAGCAGTTCGGCTTTTACCTGGTCTTCTCACAGGCGGACGGCAACGATTTCACCTTCAAGGGGCAAAATCGCGCCAGACAGGACCTGTGGAGAAGCACCGTCCAGCTCAACGGCCAGTTCGGGGCCAGGAAGAACACGAATGAAAAGCCCAGGTTCGAGCTTGTCAGCGTGGCCAACAAGGAATTCAAGAATGAAAGCCTCAACATGGTGGAAACGGACCCCGAAGCGACCGTCAAGGATTTGAAGCCGACCAAGAACGGCCAAACCTACACGGTCAGAAGGGGAGCCAAGTATTTCATACCCATCATTGATAAGAAAGTAAACCTTACTATTGCCGCCGGTCCCAAACGGGATACCAGCTTTGAAGTAGAGGAAGGCGCCGACTTCCAGATACCCGGTGACACCAAGCAGACTTACACGCTGAAAACCGTTGATAATGCAACGCAAACCGTAACCATTGCCAACAAAACAACAGGAGAACAAACAACACTGAGCAAGAAAAAATAGACCCGGATTTTCACTTTTCTAAAAAAAAAGCTTCACAAATCCGAAAAACATGTAAAAAGAAGAACCTAACTATGGACCACGCACCACTTTATCAATCGAAGCGTTCTCTGATCGCGCTGATGGCCATTGCCGCGTCCTGCCCTTTTGCGCAGGCCGGTGAGGATTACGGCAGCGTCGGAGCCTCCAGCGCCTTGGGTACCTCCTATGCTGGATACTATGCTGCGGGCCAATCAGACGCGGCACGCCGCGCCATGGCACGCCGCGAGGCTCAAACCCAGGAAGCAATGCAGCTCCTTTCCGAAGGCCGTGAATTGTACCGCGAAGGCAAGTACAAGGAAGCCCTGGACAAATTCAATGCCGCCTACAGCACGCTGCCCGCCGCACCGGTCAACGACCAGCGCAGGCAAGCCATCGCCAACAACATTGGCGACGCCAGCATCGCCGTTGCGCAGGAATACATCAAGGTAGGCCGCTATGATGAAGCCGACAAGCTCCTCCAGGACGCCATCCGGCTCAATCCCAAGAAAGCCGCGCTTGCCAAACAGACGCTCGAATACATGAAGGACCCGATTCGCACGAATCCGGCGCTCACTCCCGAACACGTCAAGAACGTGGAAAAGGTGAACACCCTCCTTCACATGGCCTATGGTTACTATGACCTCGGCGAATATGATAAAGCCATCGCCGAATTCAACAAGGTTCTTACGATTGACCGCTACAACGTTGCGGCGCGCCGCGGCATGGAAACGGTAAACCGACGCAGGTCCGCCTATTACCGCGCTGCGTACGACGAAACCCGCAGCTCCATGCTGGCGGAAGTGGACCAGATCTGGGAACGCCCCATTCCGGTTGAAATTCCGGATGGCCCGGAGAATATCGGCCCTGGTCCCGACACCGGAGTCAGCGGCGCCACCGCCAACCTGATGAAGCTCAAGAGCATCATCATTCCCTCCGTTTCCTTTGAAGACACCACGGTGGAAGATGCCATCGACTACCTGCGCAGGAAGTCCGTGGAACTGGACCGTACCGGCGTAAACGGAGAACGCGGCATCAACTTTGTCATCAATGACGCCCAGCCCGTGGGCACCACTCCCGTGGCCACCGTTCCTGCGGATGATCCCGGCTTTGGTGAAGACGGCATGGAATCCACGGAACCCGCTCCGGTGGCGGCAGCTCCCCAGGAAAGCATCCGCACCCGCAAGATCGGCCAGTTGAAGCTCACCAACGTTCCGATGCTGGAAGTGCTCAACTTCATCTGCCGCAATGCTGGCCTGCGCCAGAAAGTGGAAGACTATGCCGTCACCATCCTTCCCGCCGGCGGCAATGACGTGGACCTGTACCAGCGTACATTCCCCGTGCCTCCCGGCTTCCTCCGTTCCCTGTCCAGTTCTCTGGGCGGCGGCGACGACGGTGGCGACACCGATCCCTTCGGAAGCGGCGACAGCTCCTCCTCCAGTATCAAGCCCCTGCCTTCCGCTTACAACCTGCTCAAGAAAGCCGGTGTGCAGTTCCCGGAAGGGGCATCCGCCATCTTCAGCGCCAGCAACGGTACCCTCATTGTCCGCAACACGCAGGGCAACCTGGACCTCATTGAACAGCTTATTGAGCAAACCCGCGGTGAATCCCAGCAGGTGCGCATCATGACCAAGTTCGTGGAAGTAACCCAGGAAAACACGGAAGAACTCGGCTTTGACTGGATTGTCACTCCGTTCTCCGTCAGCAATGACCGCAGCACCTTCCTGGGCGGCGGCACCAGCGAAGGTTCCGGACTCAATTCCAGCGATTTCACCCAGTCTCCCGGCGGCGTCAGCGGCTGGCCCGTAAACAGCACCAACACGGACTCACACGGAAACGGCCTGGTGAACGGCCTGGTGGGCGGCAACCGCACAGGCGACTTCGCCATCTCCAAGAACTCCGTGGACAACCTGCTCAACAGCACCAACCGTTCCGAAGCCACGCAGAAGAGCCCGGCTCCCGGCATCATGTCCCTCACGGGCATTTATGATGAAGGCTCCTTCCAGATGCTGATGCGCGGCCTGTCCCAGAAGAAGGGTTCCGACGTCCTCACCGCTCCGAGCGTTACCGCCAAGTCCGGTGAAACGGCCAAAATTGAGATCATCCGCGAATTCTGGTATCCCACCGAATACGAACCCCCGGAACTTCCCAACAACGTCAGCAGCTGGGGCGGCAACAACAACCGGAACAATATTCTGGACGATGTCCTCAATAACAATCCGGCCCAGGTGACCAGCTTCCCCGTCACTCCCGCCACTCCCGGCGTGTTTGAAATGAAGCCCGTCGGCGTTACCCTGGAAGTGGTGCCCACCATCGCGGAGAACAAGTACATCATTGACTTGAGCTTCAAGCCCAGCATCGTGGAATTTGAAGGCTTCGTGAACTACGGCAGCCCGATTCAATCCACCGGCGTGGGTTCCGACGGCAAGCCGATGTCTCTGACCCTGACGGAAAACCGCATTGAGCAGCCGATCTTCTCCAAGCGTTCCGTTGAAACGTCCCTGTTCATCTACGACGGCCACACCGTGGCAATCGGTGGTTTGATCACGGAAAACGTCCAGACGGTGGAAGACAAGGTGCCTATCTTTGGCGACCTGCCCCTCGTCGGCCGCTTCTTCCGCAGCAACTCCGACAACCACATCAAGAAAAATCTGATGATCTTCGTGACCGGTCAGATCATTGATGCCACCGGCCAGCCTGTCCGCGGGAATTCCCTCCCGACGACTGCCGCCGGCGCGGAAAACGCGTTGCCGTCCACTGAAGGAGGCCTGTTGCCTCCTATTATGTAGTCAGCGTGCATAAAGTCCATACCGGAGCGGGTGAAAGGGTGACCTTTCACCCGCTCTTTGCATCCCAACCTGACGTCTTTCCCACTTTGCTCATCATGAAAACACTGGTCGTCACCGGCGGAATCGCCACAGGCAAATCCACAGCCATCCGCCTGCTCATGGAAATGGGCGCACCGCATCTGCGCCTGTTTGACTGTGATGCGGAAGCAGGCAGACTGCTGGACAGCGGCCTTCTGAAAGACGCCCTTATCCGGGCGTTCGGCCCCGGCAGCGTGGACGGCGCGGGACGGGCGGACAGACATTTCCTGAGAGAGCTGGTCTTCCGCAATCCGGAAAGCAGAAAAATTCTGGAAGGACTTATTCATCCCCTGCTGCACCAAGAATGTCTTGCGCAAATGCAGGCGGCGCGGCAGAATGCGGCGGTAAACGGGTTTGTCATTGACGTGCCGCTGTTTTTTGAAACATCGGCGCGCTACCATCAGGATGCCGTATGCGTGGTAGCCGTTTCCCGGGAAACGCAAAAGGCTCGCCTAGCCCTCAGGAACGGATTCCGCGAGGATATGATTGAGGCTATTCTGGCCGCCCAGCATCCCATTATGGGAAAGGTGGCCAAAGCCGATTTCGTGATCTGGAACGAAGGCCCCCCCTCCCTGCTCCAACAACAAACCCAAAGATTTCATCAACACTTTTTCCATGACTGAAGAACGCGAAAACAAGCCGCTCCCCGACGAAGAAATTCCCCAGGCCGACTCCGCACAGAACGCGCCCGCTCCGGAACAGGCTCTTCCGGTCCTGCTCCCCGCCCCGGCGGAAGAGAGCGCTCCGGACGTGCCGTCCACCCCGGAATCCGCGCAGGAGGAACCGGAATCCCGGCCCATTCTGGAACAGATCGACATCAACGAACTGCGCCGGTGGCCCCTGAACGACCTCCAGGAAATGGCGGAAACCCTCCCCATCCGGAACTCCTCCTCCCTCACCAAGTCACAGCTTGTGTTCGAACTGGGCAGGCAGCTTCTCGCCAAGGGCCATGAAGTAGTCGTCTCCGGTGTCATGGAGCAGGCCAAGGACAATTACGCCATGCTGAGGGATCCGGTCAAAAGTTTCCGCACATCCCCGGACGATATTTACCTGGGCGGCAACCTGATCAAGCCCCTGCATCTGCGCGTGGGCCAGTTGATCAAGGTCAGGCTGCGCAAGCTGAGGCCCCATGACAAATACCTCTCCGCCTCCGCCGTCATCAGCGTGGAAGGCATTCCCGCGGAAGAATACAGGGCGTCCCAGGATTTTGAACGCCTCACCCCCCTCTTCCCCAAGGAACGCCTGCTGCTGGAAAACAAGGAGGTCAATTCAGCGGCCATGCGCGTGCTGGACCTGATGACGCCCTTCGGCAAAGGGCAGCGCGGACTCATCGTGGCGCCTCCCCGCGGCGGCAAGACCGTTCTTCTGAAAACGATCGCGCGCTCCATCAGGGCCAACTATCCCCAGGTGGAACTGATCGTTCTTCTTCTGGACGAACGCCCGGAGGAAGTGACCGATTTTGAAGAGACCGTGGACGCCCCGGTTTATGCCTCCACCTTTGACGAACCTTCCCGCCGCCATGCCCAGGTCTCCGACCTCGTCATCGAACGCGCCAAGCGCCTGGTGGAAATGGGCCGGGACGTCGTGATCCTGCTGGACTCCCTGACCCGCCTGGCACGCGGCTACAATGCCAATCAAACGGGCGGCCGCATCATGTCCGGCGGCCTCGGCTCCAATGCCCTGGAAAAACCCCGCAAATTCTTTTCCGCCGCGCGCAATGTGGAGGAAGGCGGCAGCCTGACCATCATCGCTACCTGCCTGGTGGACACGGAATCCAGGATGGACGAAGTGATCTTCGAGGAGTTCAAGGGTACGGGCAATCTGGAAATCCGCCTGGACAGGGAACTTTCCGAACGGCGCATTTATCCGGCCATTTCCCTTTCCCAAAGCGGCACCCGCAATGACGACAGGCTGTATAACGAACAGGAGTTCGTCAAAATCATGCAGCTCCGCCGCCAGCTTGCCATAAAACCCGGCTGGGAGGGTCTTCAGGCCCTGCTGCAAAATATTTCCAAAACCCAGAACAACGCGGAGCTGCTTCTGACCGGCCTGCGTTAAAACCCAGCATTCACGGGCTTTTCATTCCTCCAGCCTCCGTGCCGCACCCGGCACGGAGGCTTTTTGATGAATCAAGGGCAAAAATGAGGAAAAAACCTTCATCCCTTCCTGCCCGGATTCCATGCTGCCGCTTGCTGCAGATGAACAGCGGGAAAACAGGAAAAGGCATGAATTCCCGTCACACGGCCCTCAAGTTGCCATGTCTGCCAAAGTCACGCCGGAAGGGACAGGAAAGCCGCCTTTATTCCTTTCCCTGCCGGGTTTTTACGCGGAAAATGCGCATGGAGTTGCCGACGGCAAGCAGGCAAACGCCCACGTCCGCCATCACGGCGGCCCACATGCCGGCCAGGCCCAGAATACCGAGAACCATGACCAATATCTTGATTCCCAGAATCATGACGATGTTCTGCACAATGATGCGCTCCGTTGCCATGGAAAGGCGGATGGCTTCCGGGACGGATACGGGATCACCTTTCATCAGCACCACGTCCGCCGCCTGAAGGGCGGCATCCGATCCCACTCCACCCATGGCGATGCCTATGTCCGCCCCGGCCAGGGACGGCGCGTCATTCATGCCGTCCCCCACAAAGGCTACCAGGCCATCTACGCCTTTCAACTCCTGGATATGCTCCAGTTTCTCCGCCGGCATCAGGCCGCTGAATACTTCATCCAGTCCCAGCCTGTCCCCCACTTCCCTACCGGCGGAGGAAGAATCCCCCGTCAGCATGACCAGCCTGTTTACGCCCAAATCCCTCAATTCCCTGACGGCCAGGGCCACTCCGGGCTTCACCTGGTCGGACATGCGCAGACGCCCCAGCAGCACTCCGTCCAGGGCCACGTAAATCGTGGCACCGCGTTCCTCCAGGTCATCGACCGCCACACCGGCATCCTTCAAAAATGTCTTCTTGCCCGCCAGAACGGACCTGCCCTCCACCCGGGCGGAAACGCCTCCGCCCGTCATTTCCACCATATCCGCCACACGCTCCGGAAACAGGGCGCCTCCATACGCTTTCACAATGGAACGGCCCAGAGGATGGGAAGCGGCGCTTTCCGCGTGGGCCGCCCAGTACAGCAGGCTTTCCGGGGATACCCCGGCGCACGGCAGAACTTCATCCACGGCAAACACGCCTTCCGTCAGCGTCCCCGTCTTGTCAAACACCACGGTCTTTACCTTGCGCAGCGCATCCAGATAGCTGCTGCCCTTCACCAGGATTCCGTTGCGCGCCGCCCGGCCTATCCCGGCAAAGAAACCCAGGGGGACGGACAGCACTAGGGCGCACGGACAGGAAATCACCAGCAGCACCAGGGCGCGGAAAAGGCCGTCTCCCCAGCTTCCGCCAGTCACAAAGGGGTAGCACAGAAACACCAGGACGGCAATGGCGATAACCAGCGGCGTATAAATGCGGGAAAACCTGCTCAGCCTTCCCTCAATGCGGGACTTATTGCCGGAAGCGGCTTCCACCAGTTCCTGCACCCGCGCCAGGGCGGAGTGCTTCCAGTCACGGTCCGTGCGCACGTACAGTACGCCCTGGCCGTTGATGTATCCGGCCATGACGGAGGTTCCCTCCCCCGCCTCTACCGGCAGGGATTCCCCGGTCATGGCGGAAGTGTCCAGCACGGAATGGCCGCCCACGATCACGCCGTCCAGAGGGATGCGCTCCCCGGCCCTCACTTCAATCAGGGTACCCGGCTCCACCTCCGCCGGAGGGAGGTCCCGGACGATGCCGTCCTCTTTCACATGTACCGCATCCGGCCTCAATTTCATCAGTTCCCTGACGGAACGGCGGGAACTCCCCACGGCGCGCTCCTGGAGGTATTCCCCCACCCGGTAAAAAAGCATTACCCCCACGGCCTCGGAATAATCCCCCAGGAACATGGCTCCCAGGGAAGCGATGCTCATCAGGAAGTTTTCATCCATGGCGCGCCCGTGCCTCAGTCCGATAAAAGCCGTTTTCAAGACATCCCACCCGATCAGCAGATAGGCTCCCGCATACGCCGCCAAGCCGAACCAGGTATCGCCCCCCGCCACCAGAGCCGCGGCAAACAGGGCTATCCCCAGGATGGCGGGCACGGGCCTGATTGCCCCTTCCGTTCCGCAGGAACCTCCCGAGCAGCAACACCCGGTCCCGCAGGACATTTCTTCAAAAGCGTGTTCGTGGGAATGTTCCTTGCTCATGATCTGTTCCGCTTGTACGCCCGCTCCGCCGCTATGGCAAGCCTCTTGTTAGTTATGCCTAACACAAGGTTTGCCAGCATTATTCCCGTTTGAACCTTTCCAGAACGCCATGCCCCAGGAATTCGTCCATGGCCATGGCGCCGGCTCCCAGCAGCCCGGCTTCCGAACCGAACCGGGCAGGCAGGATCACCAGATCCTCCATCAGCAGCGGGAACATCTGGGCCCTGAGATTGGCCAGCAAGGACTTCATCAGCAAGTCCCCGGCCTTGGCCACGCCGCCGCCAATGATGAAGGCGTCCGGCACCAGCGTGTACATCAGGTTCATGATCAGGCAGGCCAGTATTTCCGCGGTATCCTCCCACAATTGCAGGGCCACGGGGCACCCGGCGCGGGCGGCGACGTCCAGGTCCCGCGGAGTGCATTCGTCCACCTTTTTGTCAATGCCCGCTCCCGCATACCGTCTGACGGCCTCCGCCGCCAATTCATTGTTGCCGATGTATTCCTCAATGGCACCGCGGTTGCCGAAGGGCCCCGTCTTCCCCTGGTAATGAATACTCGTCTGCCCGAACTCCGCCGCGGAAATCCGCCTGCCCCGCAGGATGCGGTCGTGCAGCACGATGCCGCCCCCTATGCCCGTTCCCATGGTGAGGCACACCAGGCTGGACATGCCGCGGCCGGCCCCCAGCTTCCATTCCGCATAGGCCATGCAGTTGGCGTCGTTGTCCAGCACGACGGGAAGCCCCACCGCGCGCTCCATCATTTCCTTGACCGGGATTTCATGGTCCCACACCTTCACGTTGGTAAGCTGGTAGAGCACCCCCTTGTAATAGTCGCACCATCCCGGCATGCCCATCCCCATCACGCAGGCGGTGGGGAATTGCTCGCGCAGGCCCAGTGCCGTCGCGACCATGGCGTCAATGATCGCCTGGGGGCTTTCAAACATGGTGGTTGGAATGCGGTCGGCAGTTGCCAGAATGCGGTCGCCCGCCGTGACGCCCATCTTGATGCTGGTTCCGCCAAAGTCCACGGCCAGTGCGCAGGGTTCTGAAAAGCTCATGGTTCATACTTATGCCAGCATCCCCCCGGAATCAACGCAAAAACGCATTCGCGCCCATCCCATTCCGTCCTAGGACCAACTTCTTGTATATAGTACAATAAACATCCATTAAAAAGGGCTTGCCAGACGGCCTTCGCCCAGTTCATGATAAACGCCGCAATGATGGAAATGCCCGGTTCGGACGAGTGGTTCATGCGCCAAGCGATGAAGGAAGCCAGAAAAGCCCTGGCCAGGGGGGAAGTGCCCATCGGAGCCGTCGTGGTCAGGGACGGCCATGTGATCGCCCGCGGCTGGAACCAGGTGGAAACGCTCAAGGACGCCACGGCGCATGCGGAAATGATCGCCCTGACGGCCGCCCAGGAAGCCCTGGGGGACTGGCGGCTGGAAGGCTGCACCCTGTACGTCACCAAGGAGCCGTGCCCCATGTGCGCGGGAGCCATCGTGCACTGCCGCCCGGACCGCGTGGTATTCGGCTGTCCGGACGCCAAGACGGGAGCCGCCGGAGGGTGGATCAACCTCCTGGACTCCAATCCCCCCCTCAACCACAGGTGCGAGGTGCAGTCCGGAGTGCTGGGGGAGGAATGCCTGTACCACCTGCAGCAATTTTTCCGGGAGGCCCGCCTGCTGGCCAGGGAGAAAAGGAAACAAGCCGGAGAACTTCCCTCCTCCCCGCAGGAGGATGGCGGGAAAGCCCCCGAATAAACCACTTTGCATTTGCCAAAAAGGCCGACTCACGGCAAGCTAACGGTTCTATGGAACCCCGGCACGACAACGAAACTACGGGCGACACGGAACGCAAGCCCTCCTGGATCAAGGTACGCCTGCCCAACGGCAGGGAATTCTGGGACGTCAAGCAGCTCGTGGAAGGCAAAAACCTGTTTACCGTCTGCGAGGAAGCCCACTGCCCCAACCGTTACGAATGTTGGAACCAGGGCACGGCCACGTTCATGATCGCCGGGGAGCGCTGCACGCGCGCCTGCGCCTATTGCGCCGTCAAGACGGCCAAACCCTTCCCTCTTGATCCGGAAGAACCCCGCCATGTGGCGGACGCCGTCGTGCATATGAAGTTGCGCCACGCCGTCATCACCATGGTGACCCGGGACGACCTGCCGGACGGCGCGGCCGCCCACTTTGCCGAGGTCATCCGCGCCGTCAGAAAAGTCAGCCCGTCCACCATCATTGAAGTCCTGGCTTCAGACCTGAATGAAAAAGCCGCCTCCATCCAGACGCTGATGGCTGCGCGCCCGCACATTTTCGGCCACAATCTGGAAACGGTGGAACGCCTTACCCCCATCGTGCGCTTCCGTGCCCAGTACCGCCGCTCCCTGCGCGTCCTGAAAATGGCGCTGGACTGCGTAAACGGGAAAGTGGCGACCAAGAGCGGTATCATGCTGGGCCTGGGAGAAACGGAGGACGAGCTGTTCCAGTCCATGGACGATCTGCTGGAACACGGTGTCACGGTGCTGACCCTGGGCCAGTATCTGCGGCCCACGCGTAACCACCTGCCGGTGGTCCGGTACATCCATCCGGACGACTTCGCGCGGTATGAGGAAATAGCCCGCGCCAAAGGGTTCAGGCATGTGGCGTCCGGCCCGCTTGTCCGCAGTTCCTACCACGCCGCCAATTTCAAACCGGAGGCGGACGTTCTGGAAGCCATCAACGAAGATTTGAGAAAGGCGGGAGAACTTTAGAATAAATCTTGATTTCCTTCGTCCACTCTTTACCATACAACCAATTCCTGCAACCGCGAATCTTATGAGTAAAACACGTTCCTTCCTCCAGGCCGGAGCCATTCTGGGCGGCACCGTCATCGTGACGGCCGCCGTCGCCCCGCTGTTCCTGCCCAATCAGAACACGAAAGATTTGACGTCCGCCGAAGCGGCGGAAATTACCGCCCATACCATGGATACCAAGTGCGCGGACTGCCACAGGCCCGGCACCGAGGTTCCGGGACTGGTGAACACCCTTTCCGGCGGCCTTCTCGCCCGCCACATGAGGGACGGCCAGCGCAGCTACAACATGGAGGAACCGCTCTCCGCCGTCACCCTCTCCAAACTGGAGCACGTGCTCCAGACCGGCTCCATGCCCCCCACCTCCTATACCATGGTTCACTGGGGCAGCACGCTCACTCCCCTGGAAAAAGCGGCCATGCAGAAGTGGATCAGGGACGAGCGCCTGAAGATCTTCGGCGACATGGTGGGCGAGGAATACGCCATTTCCCCCATCGCACCCATCCCGGACAAGCTGCCCGCAGACCCGGCCAAGGTGGAATTGGGCTACAAGCTGTTCCATGACGTACGGCTCTCCACGGACAATACCGTTTCCTGCGCAACCTGCCATTCCCTGGAAAAGGCAGGCACGGACAACCTGGCCACTTCCACGGGCGTACGCGGCCAGAAGGGCGGCATCAACGCTCCCACAGTCTTTAACGCCGCCTTCCACACCAAGCAGTTCTGGGACGGCCGCGCCGCCAACCTCCAGGAACAGGCCGGCGGTCCTCCCCTGAACCCCGTGGAAATGGGTTACGAACACCCGGACGACTGGAACAAAATAGCCGCCAAGCTGAATGCGGACACCGCCTTTGCCGCGGAGTTCAAGAAGGTCTATCCCCAGGGGTTCACCGGAGAAACTATCACCAACGCCATCGCGGAATATGAAAAAACCCTCATTACGCCGAACAGCCCGTTCGACCGCTACTTGAAGGGTGATGAAAACGCCATCAGCGAGAACGCCAAGAAGGGCTACCGCCTGTTCCTCAAGCTGGGCTGCCAAACGTGCCACACCGGTCCCGCCATGGGCGGCCAATCCTTTGAATACGCCGACCTCAAGGGCGACTTCTTCGGTGGCCGCGCCAAGACCAACGACGACAACGGCCTGATGAACTTCACCAAGAAGGAAACGGACAAGCACAGATTCCGCGTTCCCACCCTTCGCAACGTGGAGCTCACCTGGCCCTACATGCACGACGCCTCCGCCCAGACGCTGGAAGAAGCCATTACCAAAATGTACCACTACCAGCTTGGTTACGACAAGCTGGACAAAACCGAAGTGCGTCTGCTGGTCGCCTTCCTGAAAACCTTGACGGGTGAATATCAGGGCAAGCCCGTCCGGGGTGAAGTATGCCCCGCTCCGTAAGGACCTCTTCCCTCTTTTCCAGCCGCGCCATGAATCGTTCAGGGCGCGGCTTTTTTGTTTTCCCGTGCCTCGGAAAACAGGCAGGAGAGCCAGCCGCCGACGTTTCCTGCCCGTAAATGAGAATCGTTCTTAATTTACCCTTTAATTCAAATCTTGTCGGACTTAGTTTTAACTAATGTATAAAACTCTAATAATGAATCAATAAAAAAAATTCATAGTGAAACGGACATATAATATCATTGACTTGTTGTTTGTTAAGACTAACTTTCGTTTCGGATTTGATTCAAAAACATATCATGCCACTCTCCATGCTCAATATCGGCGATATCCGCCACGTCAACAAGATTCACGGCAAGAACGACACCAGGCACTTTCTGGAAAGCCTGGGGTTCGTAGCCGGTACCACGGTCTCCGTCGTCTCGGAATGCGACGGGAACCTGATCGTCAACATCAAGGAATCCAGGATAGCACTCAGCAAATTGCTTGCCAGCAAGATTTTCGTCTCCTGAATTCACATTCCATTCACCACGCACCATCTATGACAACGCAACGTACACTACGGGATGCAGCCATCGGGGATACGGTCACCGTCAGCAAGCTGTCCGGGGCAGGCCACATTAAAAGGCGCATCATGGATATGGGGGTAACCAAAGGCACGCAACTCTTCATCCGCAAAGTAGCGCCCCTGGGAGATCCCATTGAAGTCACCGTCCGCGGCTACGAACTTTCCATCCGCAAATCGGAAGCCGAAAACATTCACATCAGCTAATACCTTCTTCCGCCGCACGTTTCCTGACCTGACAGCAAGACGTCGGATATTCCCATCTCAAGATACAAGGAAACATCCATGGACAACATAACTATCGCTCTTGCCGGCAACCCCAACTGCGGCAAAACCACGCTTTTCAACGCGCTGACAGGCGCCAGCCAATACGTGGGCAACTGGCCCGGCGTGACGGTCGAACGCAAAGCCGGAAAGCTGAACGAGTACCCGGAAATTGAGGTTCAGGACCTTCCGGGCATTTATTCCCTTTCCCCCTACACTCTGGAAGAAGTCATCAGCCGCGACTACCTGGTCCGGGACGAACCGTCCGTTATCGTCGACCTGGTGGACGCGACGAATCTGGAACGCAATCTTTACCTGACTACCCAGCTTCAGGAGCTGGGACGCCCCATCATCGTCGCCCTCAACATGGCGGACTTGATGGCCAGAAGGGGCATCACCATTGACAAGGCCAGGCTGTCCCAAGCGCTCCACTGCCAGGTAGTGGAAATAAGCGCCCTCAAGGGAACCGGGATCAAGGAACTGGTAGAGCTGGCCGTCAAAACGGCCAAAAACCCGGAAGCCAGCCCGGCGCAGCCCGTCCGTTTCGACGATACGGTGGAAAAAGCCCTTTCCCGGATTGCGGAATACCTTTCCTGCGATCCGGATTTGAAGCGCTGGTACGCCATCAAGCTTTTCGAACGGGACCCGAAGGTCGTGGAACATCTCCATCTGGACGGGCAGGCTTCCCAGGCCATCGAGCAAATCATCATTTCCGTGGAAGAAGAAATGGATGACGACAGCGAAAGCATCATCACCAGTGAACGGTACACCGCCATTGCCGCCATCGTCAAGGAAAGCCAGACCAAGAAACACATGGGGCTTTCCGTCAGCGACAAGATAGACAGGATCGTCACCCACCGCATTCTGGCCCTTCCCATTTTCTTCCTGGTCATGTGGGCCGTTTACTATCTTTCCATCAATACGGTGGGCGACTGGGGCACGGGCTGGGCCAACGACACCTTCTTCGGGGAAATCGTCGGCCCCTGGGTGGACGGCTTCATCGGCACGGCCCCGGCAGGGATCGGCCTGGTGGCCTTCATTGCCGTCATTCTCTCCATGATCATGCTGTTCCCGCTTCTCCTGCGCCGGCTGCACGACCTGAATCTCAAGGGGGCATGGATGTATCTGACCATCATTCCCTTTATTCTGGCGTTCATCGTGATGCCCAACGTTGAGGAGGAAGAGGCTTCCGAAGAAAACACCGTGCCCATGGAAGCTCCCGCCGCCATCCCCGCCGACTCCCAAAGCACGGCAGCGGAAGAAGGGGAAACCTCCAATGCTCACACTGCCGTTGCCACAGCAGCCGACGCTCCCGCCGGAGAAGCGGCGGAACCGGCGGAAGAAGGAGAGAAAAGCGATGAAGGAGCCGTCATCGGCACCCTTTCCTCCATCATGGAATTTTACGATTCCTGCGTGAAAGGCCTGACCTCCGCACTGGGAGCCGTTCTCCTGTTCCTCTACAAGCCCCTGATGTGGGTACTGGCTGCGGCCAACGCCGCTCTTCTGGCTCTCTGCCTGTTCAAGCCCGGCGCCAGGAACAAGAACGAATTCGGACCCGTTCCGGACAAGTCCCCCTTCTCCCGCAAGAATCTGGCCCACATTTTCTCCCTTAAAGGGCGCACGGGCGTCGCCTCCTTCTGGGTGCAGTACATCGTGCTCTCCCTCGTCTCCTTCGGCATAGCGCTGCTCGGGACGCTCGCGCTGAACTGCGACCACAAGCTGGTGGACTTCGTCCAGAACGCCATTGTCAACGGGGTGGGCGCCGTGCTCGGCTTCCTGCCTCAAATGGCGGTGCTTTTCCTCTGCATGGCCATCCTTGAAGACTGCGGGTACATGGCGCGCGTAGCGTTCGTCATGGACCGGATTTTCCGCAAATTCGGCCTTTCCGGAAAGTCCTTCATCCCCATGCTCGTTTCCATGGGTTGCGGCGTTCCCGGCATCATGGCCACCCGCACGATTGAAAACGAGAAGGACCGCCGCATGACGATCATCCTGACGACCAATATGCCCTGCGGGGCCAAAATCCCGATCATTGCCGTGCTGGCCTTCGCCTTCTTTCCGGAAGACACGGGCCTCGTCACCACCAGCGCCTACTTCATCGGCTTGGCTTCCATCATCGTCTCCGGCATTATCCTGAAAAAAAGTTCCCTCTTTGCCGGGGACCCCGCGCCCTTCGTGATGGAGCTCCCCGCCTACCATACTCCGGCGGTTTCCAACGTCAGCCTTCGGGCGATCGAACGATGCAAGGCGTTCGTCCAAAAGGCAGGTACGGTTATTTTCCTTGCCTGCGCCCTCATCTGGTTCCTTCAGAGCCATGACTGGAGCATGACCTATCTGGATGAAGACCATGCCGAAGCCACCGCCTCCACGGAGGAAGGTTCCGCCACTCTCCCCATTGAAAAGAGCATGCTGGCGGGCATCGGCGGCGCGGTCTCCCCCGTGTTTGCCCCCCTGGGGTGGGCGCAAGCGGGAAATGACGTGCGCGACTGGAAGCCCACGGTAGCCACGATTACGGGCCTGATCGCCAAGGAAAACGTGGTAGCCACCATGAGCATGCTGTACAGCACAGACATTGAAGAAGAGGAGGAGGAAGCCCCGGCGGAACCGGAATTCAGCCTCTTCACACAGGGCAACGCTCTCAGCGCCCTGACAGTAGCCGCCCTGGACACATGGAATTCCAGCCGGACCCGGGAAGAAGCCGCCTCCGTTCCGGAAGGGGAAGCTCCGGCATCCGCCGCCGATGAACCGTCCGGCAGCGAACAAGCTTCCGCCGCGGCTGAAGAAGAAGCGCTTGATGAAGAGGCTCAGGAAGAAAAAGCCACCGCCGGGGTGCTCCGTGCCGCCAATGCACTGGGGGGCGACTCCATCGTGGCATTCTCCTTCCTCCTCTTCAACCTGCTGTGCGCTCCGTGCTTTGCGGCCATGGGCGCTATGCGCCGGGAAATGAACAGCGCCAAATGGACATGGTTCGCCATTCTCTGGCTCTGTGGCTGGGCCTATTACGTGGCCTTCCTGGTGTACCAGCTGGGCATCCTTGTCCGAGACGGCACGTTCGGCACGGGACAGGTCGTCGCCCTGATCGGCCTGGTGGGAGGCCTTTACCTGATCTTCCGCAAAGCGGCCCCCAAGAAATCAATCCATTAATTCCTATTCATCATGGCTACATATATCATCGGAACCCTGATTTTCCTGGCATTCTGCTATGCCATTTACCGCACCTTTTTCTCCAAGGGGAAATCGTGCTGCGGCGGTTGCTCCGGCTGCTGCCGGTCAAAGGCTCCCTCCTCTGACGGGGAAACCGGCAACAAGCATTCGTGCCATTGCGGTGACCATCACGGCCACCATTAACAGCCTATGAAGTCAGGCGCATCTTCAAGGGTGCGCTTCTCCCGAAAGCCTCCGGAAGATGTTCCGGGGGCTTTTGAATTCAAGGCAGGTCTTCCGCCCCAAATGCTACCCCGGAAGGACAAAAAAGCATTCCCCTGCGAAAAGTCCGCCGGGCAAGCGCCGCCGTCCCGTTTCCGGCAATCTCACATCCAGCCGTGTTCGTAGGCCATCACGGCCACAACTACCATCGCAATGAACAGGAACACGAACCACATGACATTGTGGTGGTGACGGTATTCCACGGCAACCAAGGGTTCCCATTCCTTTTCCACAAAGGAGAAATCGTCCCCGTTCGCAAAACGGTCATACAGCGTTTCCAGCTCTTTTCCCGTCACCCCTTCCGGAGCAGCGAATACGGGCGGACAGCAACCATCCGTCTTGAACACGATTTCACAGTGGTAAATGCCTTCCATTTCCTTATAGGACTGGAGGCAGGCTCCATCGCGGGCGCACACCACATGGCCGGTCGTCCCTTCCTGAAGGCGGCGCAGAGCGGTATCGCGGTCGGTCACTTCGTTATTTGAAATTTCCCATTGCACCTTACTCATTCTGTCAGTTTAGAACGCTTTCCGTGCAAGTCAACATGGTTTTGAACGGTTCGGAACGCCGGAAACGTCATTAATTGTCATAAATCCGCCCGTCCGCAACGTGCTGTCCCTAACATTCTTTTCCATGTTTAATTCACCTAACTTATTGTTAGTCAAACCAAAGAACTTTCAACAGCCCGGCTCCGGTGCTACTCTAACCATCAGCGGCCACAACCAGCCGCGAATAATACGATGATGAACAAGTACGCATTAATCATGATGGGAGCCGGCTGTCTGCTCGCGGCCGCCTGCCAAGCCGCCTCCGTCCGTACGGAACCCGTCCGGAAAGCGCCGGCCGCGGCTTCCGCGGAGGGCCGGTCCTCCGCGGCCCCGGCCGACCAGCAGGACAGGAAAGCCCAGGAACACAGGCGTTTCAAGCGCCTCTCGCTTCCTTTGAGATAACACAGCAAATAAGCAACGCCGCACCCCCTACCTGATTGAGAATGCGACGTTGCCAGGTCATGCAGACCTCTTCAATGCCGGTGCATGCGGGAATCCGCATTCCACATGCAGGGCGGCAGGGAAGCTGGAACCGTTACCGTGGTTTCACAGGCGTGCGGGCACGGCAGCCTAAAAAGTAATCACGCACTGAACGGAAAGGATGTTGGCGGAATTGACGTCATCCCGCCCAGAGGGATTCTTCACGTACTGGTAGGAGGGCTGGATCAGGCAGTACGGCGTGATGGAAAAGCTGTACGTGCATTCCAGAATCATTTCCCGGTCGTGTCCCGGACGCGTTTCCGCAAGCGTATCGGAATCCGGCTTGCTTACGGAAAAACCGACGCCGAAGAAGTTGCCGTCCGCCTCTTTCATACCGGTCATGACTTCAAGCGGTTTCTTGAACACCACCCCGGCGGAAGCCTGGGCTTCCGCCCCGCAGATGTTGCCTGATTCTGCACTGCTCCACCCGGCGCGGGCGAACAGGGCGAAGGGGCTGCTGCCCAGGTCCTGTTCCAGGTTGAACGCCACGCCGCCGTGGTTCCTGCCGGCAGCGTGGAACATGAAGGGCTGCAGACGGTAGGTACCGGTGCCGATGCCGAAGGCCTTTTCATGCGTCCAGCCGATTTCGCCAAGCAGGTTGAAGGATTTTCCCGTCGTGTTGTGGAAGGGGTTGCGCCGCGGCTCATTGTCCATCATGTTGCCGCCTATCTGGAGGAACCAGTTGTCATTGAACTGGTACTGGCCCACGAAACCGAAGTTGGAGTCGCCCAGCGGAAGCACCTGGTTGTTGACGAAGGGAGCCCCGCCGAACTGGCCGAAGGTAGTGTTGGCATACGTGTTGGCGTCAAAGTAGTTGGTCTGGTTGATCATGCCGCCCATGATGACGAGCCGGCCGTCCAGGAAACCCTGGGAAACGAGCAGTTCCGGCAGGTAGAAATAACCGTCTTCAAAAACGTCGCAATTGGCCGGGCCGCTAGCTCCCCAGGAATCGTCCAGGGTGGTGCGGTGGGTGTGCCTGTTGAGGGCCACGGAGCCGGAAAGCTCACTCTTGATCCAGGTGCCTTGGTGGCGGCCGGACTTGAACAATTGCAGCCCGGCCTGGGCGTGCAGCTTGTACCAGCTCTGGCTGGAACCGGAAGTCTCTTCATTGGGGGCGGCGTGATGGCCCTTGGTATAGAGGAACGCCTGTTCCAGCAGGAACTGGAATCCCGCCTTTTCATAAGCTCCCTTGTGCAGATCCGTGAGGGCACGGGTGAGCGCATCGTTCGGGATGGGCGTGCTTTCGTCGCCGTACTCGTCTCCGAACAGATCGATATCGTCCAAAATGGACCCTTTGCCTTCAGCCTCCTCCACGGCCGGAGCGGCGGCGGGAGTGGCTACGGATGCCGTACCGGCCATGCACAAGCCGGAGCAGGCGAACAGGGCGGGTATCATGTAGCTTTTCTTCATAGTAATGCTGTATTTTGAGTCTTCCTCGTCATTGGCAGATGTTCAGCCCTGCCCGGAACCGGAGGAATATTCCTGTTTCCGGTCTGCGGAGGACCGTGTTTCCACGTTTTTGCCGCATGCGCCCCTACAGAATAGGCAGTCTCCGCAGAGCAGGAGGTACCGGGGACGCCGGACCAGCAGGCCGGCAAACTTCCAGTACCGGCAGGCCCGGTGAAGGAAACGGTGATATCCTGTATAAGTCAGGTTCATGCAACGGCCATAAGTTAGTTAAATCTAACTTTCAAGTCAATTCTTTTTCTCAAGTTTGATTCGTCTGTTGAATAAATTTCTTTACTCAGGAGAAAACATAATTTACTTATTGTAAATAATTTATTTTCTATCAGAAATATATTTTCCTCCACCGGAAAAAATTAGTTCAGACTAATTCCACCAAGCCGGGAAAGAAGAATCCGCCACACAAATTCCCTCCGATCATTTGTTTTCCGCAGGCATCAGCACATCTCCGGCGGCCAGCCGGCTCCCCGCGCCTCCCACCACCGGCCGCCTCACCAACAAGAACTCCGGGGCTTTATTTCCGGCATCAACCTTTCCCTGATTCTTCCAGGCGTTTCCGGATTCATGGCGCCGGTCCTGCAGGCATTCTTTTACAACGCCTTCACACTTTACGCCAGCGCACCCGGCGCCAGGCCATGTCTGGCTGCTCTCCAGGCCGGGGAACGCGTGATCCCGCAGAAAGGGATATATTCACGCCCACCACACGAACAAAACGGCTCTTTTTGCGGGAAACCTCCTTTTTCATGGGAGCCTCTCCGGCAATGCCGTTCATCACTTCCCGCATTTCCGGACATGGTCCGTGAGCAACTGGAATCTGGAAATTTCCTCCAGAGACATGATGTGCTCAATGCCGCAGGCCACTTCATCCGCGCGCGGTTCTTCCATATGAAGCACCGTCATCAAGAATTCCTTGACCATGGTATGGCAGGAGATCACGCGGTCGGCTTCATGGCGGCCGGATTTGGTCAAGACAATGGGAGAATACTGCGTATATTCCACTAAGCCACGTTCCTTCAACTGCTTCATGGCCAGGGAGACGGACGGTTTTTTCACGTTCAGGGCCTCCGCAATCTCCCCGACGGTGGCACATCCTTTTTCCAGTTCAATATTGCGCACGGCTTCAATATAGTCTTCCAAGCTGTTACTCAATTCGGGGAAGGCATTCTTTTTATTCATCATCTCAAAATTATTAGATTTACCTAACACAACAATACTTTAAGTTTCAATGAAGTCAATTTCTTCCCGGAGAAATATTAGCTCAGCCAAACTTTTTTCTTGCAAACACAGTTAGTTTATACTAACTTTTGCATATGGTCAGCCCGATCCCGGAAAAAAACCAAGGGCGGAAACGCTCCTCCGGTTCTCCCAACGGAACCGGCAGTTTCTTCTCCCGCCTTTTTTCCCCTGCACGCTTCTGCTGCTGCCGGGAATGCACACAGAAGTGCCGCGGAAAGGCCTGCACGCCTTCCCGGGAGGAAGCGCAGGAACGGCCAGCCCCTTTGGGGAACGCGTCCAAAAACTGTATGGACTAGTCATCCGGTGCTCTAACACATTATCGCCAAATCCGGACGCGTTCCCCTTCCTTTTTCCCGCCCCAAGGGGTAAATTCTCAGCGGACAGCCCTTGCCGGGCCTTCATATCCCGCAGGCGTATAGCTGCGGACGGTCACCTCACCTTCCGCCGTCAGATCAGCCGCATAGCACGCGGCATGGTGGAAACAGGCTCCCAGGTTGACATACCGGCGCCCTCCCCGGCCGCCGCTCACCAGGCGGCGGTGCAAATGGCCGAAAAAGACCGTCTCCGCTTCAGGAAAGAAACGGTCGGCAAACCGACGCATGCGCGGCATCATCGTCAGCCATGCCAGGAGAATCTGCACGGGCCGCTCCGGAGGCCATGCGGAATGCGCCAGAAAGCGCGCCAGCCTGTTCCTGTAAACCCGGGAACGTGTGTAAATGGGCGGAACCAGAACACTCATGGCGCGGGCCAGCTCCAGACGGCGGCTCAGGTCCGCATCCGCGTCCGGAAAGGCGGCAATCAACTCGCGGGATATACGCTTGTTTTTCAGGTATTCCCACCCCCACGGAGCCACTTCCTTGAACAGGGCATGACCGTGGAGCGCGTAAAAACGGCCGCCCTGCAATTTCAGCAGGCTGAATTCCTCATCGGGGTCATGGTTGCCCGCCAACAGGACGGGCTGCACTCCGGCCTCGGCGCACATGTGCAGAAAACGGGCGCGTTTTTGCAGCCCTTCAGCCTGATAGGGGCTTGCGCGGGTTTCGCTCAAGTCCCCGCATACGACCAGATGGGTACACCCTTCCAACAGGAATTTCAATTCTTCCGGTTCCCTGACCAGGGCCTTGGCATGGCCGAAGTGGATGTCGGAAACAAACCGTACGCGTTCTCCCGGAGAAAGGGAAAGTTCCTTAATCATGAGCGCAGAATGGCGGAGTAAAAAGAATCAGGAAAGGGACCGCTGGCGCAGGATTTCATACAGGCACACGCCCGTAGCCACGGATACGTTCAGGCAGGGCACGGAACCTTTCATGGGAATCCGCAGGAGAAAGTCGCAATTCTCTTCCGTCAGCCGTCTCATGCCTTCCCCTTCCGCGCCCATCACCAGGGCGGCGGGGCCGGTGAAATCCGTTCCGTACAAATCCCGGTCTCCCTTGTCCGACGTGCCGAATATCCAGATGCCGCGGCTCTGGAGCTGCTTCATGGTCCGCGCCAGGTTGGTGACCTGGATGAAGGGGACCTTTTCCGCCGCCCCCACGGAGATGCGCAGCACGGTTTCCGTGATGCCCACGGACTTGTCCCTGGGGGCGATCACCGCGTCCACTCCTGCTCCGTCGGCCGTTCTCAGGATGGCGCCCAGGTTGTGCGGGTCCTGCACGCAGTCAAGGATCAGCAGAAGGGGGTTGGCCGCGCCGTCCAGGATTTCATCCAGCGCATCCTCGCCCAGCGCCCTGACGGCGATTTTTGCCGGAGCGCTGCGGACATGCTTGTTCCGGCGCGCTTCCTGTTCATTCCCTTGGGGTCTCATGCGCATGAATTAGCGTGTTTCCTGCCTTTTTTCCAGACAAATATGCCCCCTGCCCCCATCATTGGGCGTGACTTGCCGCCCCCCCGCATGTTACAGTTCCGTACCATTCAAGATGAAGACGAGCGACTTTTTAGTCATTGGGGCAGGTGTTGCCGGATTAAGTTTCGCCTTGAGAGCTGCGGAACACGGCAGGGTTGCGGTCATAACCAAGGGAAAATTTCTGGATTGCAGTTCCGCGAAGGCGCAGGGCGGCATAGCCGCCGTGTGGGACCATGACGACTCTTTCGAGGACCATGTCGCGGACACGCTGGACGCCGGAGCCGGGCTGTGCAATGAACAAGTCGTCCGCACGATCGTGGAGGAAGGCCCCGGAGCCATCCGGGAACTGCTGGAATGGGGAGTCAACTTCGACCAGGCGACGCAGGGAGAGGATTACGAGCTGGCCCGCGAGGGAGGCCACACCAAACGGCGCATCCTGCACGCCAAGGACGCCACCGGCCTGGAAATCACCTCCAAGCTGCTGGAAGCGGCCAAGCTGCACCCCAACATCGAACTGATGGAAGACCGGTTCGCCATCGACCTGATCACGACGACCAAGCTGGGCCTGGTTACGGAAGACAGGGTGCTGGGCGCCTACGTGCTGGACCGCAATTCCGGGGAAGTGGAGATTTTCCGTTCGGACCGCGTTCTGCTGGCCACGGGCGGCTGCGGCCGCGTGTACCTGTACACCACCAACAACGATTCCGCCACGGGCGACGGCGTAGCTATGGCTTGGCGCGCGGGGGCCACGATTGCCAACATGGAGTTCGTCCAGTTCCATCCCACCTGCTTCTTCAACACGCGCGCGGAAGGCGCGGAAGCCCGTTCTTTCCTCATTTCCGAGGCCGTTCGCGGCGAAGGCGGCGTGCTGATCGGCGCGGACGGCAGGGAGTTCATGCACAAGTACGATCCCCGCAAGTCCCTGGCTCCGCGGGACATCACCGCCCGGGCCGTGGACTCCGAGATGAAAAGGACGGGCAGCATGTGTGTTTACCTGGACATTTCCCACAAACCGGACGGCTTTGTCCAGGAGCGTTTCCCCCTGATTTACGAAACTTGCAACCGCTACGGCATCAACCCCGCCAAAGAGCCCATCCCGGTAGTCCCCGCCGCCCATTTCCAATGCGGCGGAGTGCTGACGGACGTCAACGGCCAGACCACGCTGGACGGCCTTTACGCCGCCGGGGAAACCGGCTGCACCGGGCTGCACGGGGCCAACAGGCTAGCCTCCAATTCCCTGCTGGAATGCGTGGTGGTGGCCAAGCGCGCCCTGAACGCCATGCTGGCCCAGCAGCCCCTGCGGAAAGACGCCCCTACGGGCTACAGCATTCCCGCGTGGCACCACGGAGATACGGCCCTGCCTGATGAACTTTCCGTCATTTACCACAATTGGGATGAAATCCGCCGCCTGATGTGGGATTATGTCTCCATCGTACGGACCAACAAAAGGCTGGACCGCGCCGCAACGCGCCTGCGCATGCTGCACCGGGAGGTGAAGGATTTCTACTGGGGGTACCGCATTACGCCGGATATTCTGGAACTGCGCAACCTGGTAGCCGTGGCCTCCCTGATCGTGGATTGCGCCATGCGCCGCAACGAAAGCCGCGGCCTGAATTTCAACACGGATTATCCCGGTAAGCTGGATCACCGTTTCGTCACTCAACTGCACCGATGGTAAATCACAGGCAGCGTCAACAGGCATCATGGAAGGGTTCCTGCTGGAATCCCTCTCTTGCCGCATGCCTGCTGCCGCTGCTGGCCGCCATGTCGGCGGGCAATGCCCGAGCCGACATCCAGGCCGGACGGACCGCCGCCCGCGCCCTGTCCAGCACGGAACGGCCCAAAGGCCCCGTCGTCATCACCCCCACGCGCCGGGACCCGCTGCCCGGCGTCGTCGTCAAATCTCCTACGGCGACCGGAGCGGGCAAGCGACCGGCGCCCCAGCCGCGCATCCTCCCCCGGACGGCTCCGCAAAGCCCCGGAACCTATCCGTGGCGGCTCAACATCACCGCCACCGTGTTCTGGGTGGGGGAAGACGCCACGGAGCGCAATCCGGTAGCCAACCACAAAAGTTCCTGGGATTCCGCGTGGAAGGAAAGCTTCGGCGGGTTCGACAATCCGGACCCCCTGCACCGCACGATGGATTTCCGGCCCAAGACTTTCATCCCCAGGCAGAATCCCTTTTATGTGGCCCTTCCCTACAACGACGTCTGCAAGGGGGAGCACAAGCCGGAGGCCTCCCGCGTCATCCCCTGGTTCCACCGGGAATTCTCCGGGAAGGGGCAATCCGTCTGCAAGGGAAGATGGGTGCAGATCATCTACAACAAGCGGAGCTGCTTTGCCCAATGGGAGGACTGCGGCCCGTTCACCACGGAGGACTGGCCCTACGTCTTTGGCGACAAGCCCCCCGTCAACACGCACAACAAGGGAGCCGGAATCGACATTTCCCCCGCCGTGCGCGATTATCTGGGCATTCCCGGCGGAACGGCCATTGTCCACTGGCGCTTTGTGGAATTCTACCGCATTCCCCGCGGCCCCTGGTCCAAGTGGGGAGACAACAACCCCTTTGTCAATCCCGATCTGGGTCCGGGCAAAAGGGCCCTCCAGACCAAGGAAGATCGCCTGCGCCAGCAGCAGGAAGCCATCCAGAGGGAATTGATGAAAGACCCCGCAAAACTTAGGAGGCAGCTCCAGGGGTAGATGGGCTTCTTGTCAAGGATACTCCTTTTTCCAAAGAATTGCCCGCCCTTCGTTCCAAACCTCCCCGGCAGAAAATTTTATCAGCCTCCAGGCTTCCAATTTGCCATTGACCTGATATTTTAAATCCATTATCCAAGCTCATGCCTGAGTTCCGTATTCTTTCCATTTTCAACCGGTACCTGCAATACGGCGGAGAAGAAACCATGGCGGCCAAGATTGCAGAAACGCTTTCCCAAAAAGCCCTGGTCAGGGAATACAATTACTCAACGCAGGAATGGCTGGATGCGGGGAAATTCACCGCTCCCTTCCGCGGGCTGAAAAATCGGCACGTTATCCGCCAACTGCGGCTTTTGCAACGGGAATACAAGTTCGACTTCTGGCTGATCCACAATGTTTTCCCCGCCATGTCCCCCGCCGTTTACCGGGAAGCCCGGCGGCTGAACGTTCCCGTCATCCACATGCTCCACAATTACCGTTTCGGCTGCTTGAACGGATTGCTGTTCAGAGAGGGGCGGGAGTGCCGGGAATGCCTGAAAGGCAGTTTTCTGCCCGGCGTCAAAAACCGCTGCTGGCAGGGAAAGCTGATTCCCAGCCTGTATTCCGCCTGCTTTCAGACGGCGGCCAGGAAATCGGGCATTCTGCACAATGCCGCCCGTTTTATCGCCCTTTCCGGCAGGCATGCGGAACTCTTAAAAACCACAGGCATTCCGGAGGAAAAAACTTCCATACTCCCCCTGTTTGTAGAAACGCACCTTCTGCCTTATGTACCGGCGCCGGAAGGGGGGGACATCCTTTTCGTAGGGCGGCTTACACCGGAGAAAGGCCTGATGCCCGTTCTGCAGGCATGGGAACGCCTTGATACGGAACGGCGCCTCGTCATTGCCGGCGACGGTCCCCAGCGCCAGGAGCTGGAAAACTGGGTTAAGGAACATAACGCGCGCAATATCCTCTTTAAAGGGTTTGTTCCATTGGAAGAACAGGAGCAGCTCTGGAACACGGCATCCGCTTCCATCGCCCCGTCCGCCTGGCAGGAAGCGGGAGCCACAACCATTCTGGAATCCCTGGGGCGGGGGCGGCCCGTCATTGCCTTTGCCAAGGGAGCCGCCTGCGACCATCTGGCAAATCCTCTCCACGGATGGCTCATGAATCCGGACGATCCCGGTTCCCTGACCCATACGCTTCAAACCGTCCTGGACACTCCTGCGGCCCGGATCAACGTGATGGGGGAACAGTGCCGGGCTTTCATCCGGGAGTACCGGTCTCCGGAATCCTGGCTGGGCGCTTTCATGGAAATTGCGGAACAAGCAGCGGGGCCGGGCAGCCTCCCGGAAAAGCACACGCAAGAATCATGAATCCATAAGCGCGCGCGCTTCAATCCAGACGTCTTTCCATTTCCGTTCCGCCAGGGCCCCATACAAGGGGTGGCTCCACAACCGGGAGCGCATGGCTGCCGGAGACGCCAGCCCCAGCAAAAACCGCGTCATTTGGGAAGGCCGGGACAAGGCGGACTTTCTTTGACCGGCCAGTTCCATCACCGCCCCGCGGAGCTCCTCCGACCATGGTTCTTCTTTTTCCTCCTCCATCTTCCCGGGCACCGTGCCGCAGCAGGCGGGGCAATGGCCGCAGGACGGCCCGGCCTTTTCAAACCCGAAGTATTCGTCCAGCCTTCTGTTGAGGCAGGCTTCCGCCGTCAGGGCGGAAACGCAGAGTTCCCAGCGTTCCAGCCCATGATGCAGGGCGCCGGTGAAGTACCGCATCAATTCCTCCACAGCCTCATTCACGGGAAATCCTCCCGAATAAAGGAGCAAAGCCGTTTGCCTCTGTTCCACTTTCCATTCACCTGAAAGGGCCAGATCCTCAAGCCGGGCTGCCACCTCTTCCCACGAAATCCCGCATTCAACGGCCAAATCCAGCACTTGCCCTTCGCGGTGGCCATCCAGCCATTGCAGAAAGGCGCTTTCTTCTTCGTCGCGCCCACACAATATTTCCTCCATGCGGAACAAGGGGCGAACCTTGTAGTATTTATACCCGGCCCCCCGTTCCGTCAGGAGGCCCCGACGTTTCAGGTCAAACAGAATCCTGTCCACAACCACATCAGGTAGGTCGTGAACGGCGGAGGCCTCATACAGGGAGATAATATGCTCCCCCTTGGCCGCCAGAGAGGAAAGCAGCCCCTTCACTCCGGATCGGTCCGGTACGGAAGCCCGCAAACGGTTTTCCACTGCCACGCCGTCCCCTGAAGACAGCATCACCAGGCTTGCGGAGGGCAGTCCGTCGCGTCCCGCACGGCCGGATTCCTGAACATAGGCCTCCAGGCTGGACGGCGGATGGTAATGAACGACGGAACGCACGTCCGGCTTGTCGATTCCCATGCCGAATGCGATCGTCGCCACAAGGACGTCCGCCGTTCCCTTCAAAAAATCGTCCTGAACTCCGGCTCGCGTTTCCGGAGGCATGCCCGCATGGTAGGATTTGGCGGCAAATCCGGCACGGCCCAGTTCATAGGACAGGCTTTCCGCATCTTTCCGGGTGCGTGCATAGACCACGGCGGGACGGTGGGCTTCGTTCCTTAAAAATTCAATCACCCGCGCTGTTTTGTCCCGTTCCGGCAGAACTTCCACATGCCGGAGGATATTTTCCCGGTAGGGAGCGGCCCGGAAGACGCATTCCTCCTGCACGTCAAACAGTCCGGACAAATCGCGGCAGACCCGTTCCGTGGCCGTAGCCGTAAGAGCCATGACGCTCCGGAAACCGTATTTTTTAAAGAAATCCGGCAATCCCAGATAATCGGGCCTGAAACTGTGGCCCCATTCGGACAGGCAATGGGCCTCGTCCACAACGAACAGGCCGGGAGAAACATGCTCCAGCGCTTGTTTCATCCATGAAGATTCCAGGGATTCCGGAGCGGCGAACAACAGACGGACGCCGCCTGATTTCAAGGAAGCCATCAAGGCCTCCTTTTCTTCATCACTCAGGGAGGAATCATACCGCGCCGCGGCCACTCCCAGTTTTTCCAGTCCCGATACCTGGTCCCGCATCAGCGCAATGAGGGGGGAAACGACCACAGCCACCCCGTCCATCAGAACTGCGGGAATCTGGTAGCAAAGGCTTTTGCCGGACCCCGTGGGAAGAATGCCGATACAGGAACGGCCGCGCAGGGCGCATTCCATCAGCTCCCGTTGCATGGGGCGGAATTCCCGTTTGCCGAACCGGCGCAACGCATCTTCCAAAGGGGAGAAATACATGGCGGTTATTGTACCATAACGCAGAATCACGGCAAAAGGAATCCTATGACATTGACATGGTGCGTGCGTTCTATATCCTTCACCACTATGAGCTCTCTAAAAACCATCATCGCCGGAACGCTGGTCCTGCTGGCGGCCTCTCCCCTGATGGCGCAGACTGCGTCCGAAAAGAATAAAAAGCCGAACATCCTGTTCATCATTACGGATGACCACGCCTACCAGACGCTGGGCACCAGCAAACAGGATTCCCCCGTTGCCCTGCCCAATTTCAACAAGCTGGCCAAGCAGGGCATGGTCTTTGACCGCAGCTATTGCGCCAATTCCCTATGCGGCCCGTCGCGCGCCTGCATCCTGACCGGGCGGCATTCCCACATGAACGGTTTCGTTTTCAACGGCCAGCATCCTCTGGACGGCTCCCAGCCGACTTATCCGAAAATGCTGCAAAAGGCCGGCTACCAGACGGCCCTGTTCGGGAAATGGCATTTGGAATCCAACCCCACCGGATTTGATACTTGGGAAATTTTCCCCGGCCAGGGCAGCTATTACAATCCTGACTTCATCATCCCCAAGCCGGACGGGAAGGGACGCCAGACGAAGCGCTTTCCCGGATATGCCACGGACGTCGTAACGGACAAGTCCATCCAGTGGCTGGAAAACCGCGACAAGGACAAGCCCTTCCTACTCGTGGTGGGCCACAAGGCTCCCCACCGCGCCTGGTGCCCCGCCCTGCGCCACCTGGGCAAGGTAAACACGTCCAAACTCACGCCACCCGCCAATTTCCACGACGATTACGCCAACCGTCCGGAGTTCCTGAAGAAAAACCAGCAGACCGTCGCCAGACACATGGCGATCTATTCCGATCTCAAGGTTCTCAAGGACCAGGTACCGGAAGAAATGCGCAAGAGCATCGTCTCCCCGGGCTACGGCTGGGATTTGGGGGAACTGGGCCGCATGACGCCGGAAGAACGGAAGAAGTGGACGGATTATTATGCCAAGCGCACCAAGTCCCTGGTGGACGGCATGAAGTCCGGCAAGCTGAAAGATCCTAAAGCCTTCGCCGAATGGAAATGGCACGCATATATGGAAGACTACCTGGGCTGCCTGCTTTCCGTGGACGACAGCATCGGGCGCCTCATGAAATATCTGGACAAGGAAGGCATTTCCAAAGACACGCTGGTCATCTATTGCGGGGACCAGGGCTTTTACATGGGTGAACACGGCATGTACGACAAGCGCTGGATTTTTGAAGAATCACTCCGCATGCCGCTCATCATGAAATGGCCCGGAAAGATTCCCGCGGGCACGCGCAACAACACGATGGTGCAGAACATCGACTATGCCCCCACCATCGTATCCGCGGCCGGGGCCGACACGCCGGAAAACATGAACACGTTCCAGGGCATCTCCCTGCTCCCGACGGCTTTCACCAACAAGAAGCCGGACCAATGGAGGGATGCCATCTACTACTGCTTCTACGAGAATCCCGGCGAACACAACGCTCCGCGCCACGACGGCATCCGGACGGACCGCTACACACTTTCCTACATTTGGACAAGCGACGAATGGATGCTTTTCGACATGCAGAAGGACCCCATGCAGATGAAGAACGTCATTAACGATCCGGCCTACAAAACCACGGCGGAACAGCTCAAGAAGCGCTACCAGGAACTCCGGAAGACCTACAAAGTCCCGGAAAATTGTCCCGGAGGAAAGGGTACGCCCATTCCCAAATTTGACGCCACCTGGTAACAGGGCGGCCTGTCAATCCTCCCTTTCCAAGCGCCGGAATTTTCCGGCGCTTTTTTAGTGCAAAAATGTCATGTCAATTGGCTTATTATCGTTTTTCCCAGCGTAGAAATGATATCCATTGTTCTGAATTGGCACTTCGAGTACCGCAGACAGCTCTGATAAACGTTCTCTTTCTTTTCTCTCTTAACGGAAACATTCCTGCCCGGTTTCACCGGAGCCGATTCTTTATAAACCAGTACCATTGGTTCCATAAAACACCTGGAACAAATTTCCACATGCGTAAAATATCAGTTACATGGACATTTCCCTACCGCCGTAATTTTTCATTTAAAATAAACGGCAATGCTCCCTATCTTTTACTTGAAGCTTTCCGGAATTATTTTTAGATAATGGAATGCGTTCCATGTTTTTAACATTCTTCCTGCTTTTGGGGACGTTTCCCCTTTCAGCCATTGCCCAAGAAAAGAAGCAGGAAGATTCAAGCGCACCTCCTCCTTCCTTCTCCATTTCTCATCTGGAGAATTTAATTCAAAATCACCACTATCAGGAAGCTTCACAACAAATCCGGATTCATTTGCAGCTTGCACAAAACGAATCCGCCTGCCGCATGTTGGACACTTACATGCAGTCCATGAAAAAACTGGATGTCCCTTGGGACATGGATACTTTCTTTGAGGAACAGCTGTCCGTCGCCCGTGATAATCCTTTTGTTCTAAGAAAAATTTCCCAGTTGTACCGCCATGCCATCCACACAGCCTTTCTGGAAAATGGAAAATTAATGCGAACCAGCAAGCGGGCAACTCTGGATACGGAGAAGCGTGACAAGGCCATTTCCAAAATATTGCTTTTCAATGCGGCGGAAACGGCCCGGCAGCAAGGGAATATGGCCTTCAGCGCCGGCTGCCTTCTGGAGTTGGCAAACATGATGGCGGCTTCCTTCGACAGGCCAAGCAACTTGCCTGACTTCCATGATATTCCCATTCCAACCATTCCGGACCAGCAAACCTTTATCCCGCCCTATGTCCCTCCTCCGTTTACTTTATTCAGGGTACCTCCATCTTTTGAACAGGCCGCCAATGATGGAGAAAGGATATTATGGCTTTTCTCGGAAGCAAAGCAACGAGATCCGGAATTGAGGGATGAAGTTTTACTGCAACAAGGAAAATTCCTGCTTGGCGCTTACAATTTCCTGCCCCGTTTCAGGTTGGAAGACATACTCTCCAAGCTGCCTCATGTGATACAAAACGAATATGAGGCCCCCCTTCCGGCGAAAGATCATCAGCTCCGCCTGGTTAAGGAAACCAGCCAAGGCCGCGTCACTTACGTTTTTACATTGCCTGAAGAATGTGATGCTCTGGAATACTTCAATCGAATATCTCCTTTCTCGGAACAAATGGTGGAAGCGGCATCTCTTCTTGTCCGTGAATACGCTTCACGCGGCCAGCAGGAAAAAGCAGAGGAAAAGCTCAAAGGAGCCATAGCTCTCCTTCAATCATCTCCGGACAAACATTCAAACCCGGCGACACTTCGTCATCTGAATAATCTTCTATCCTCCATTACCCAACCCCGTGGCTGCTTTTTGAATAATTATTTCCCCATTCCCGAGAAAGACGGAATCAAATACGCATTCGCCTACAGAAATGCAGACCAGGTGAAATTAAATATTCAGCGTTTAAACCTGATTGACCTGATCAAGGAACATATGCGCGCCTTCCGCTCTCAGCACCATCCACGCGCGAAAATAGAAAAGCTAGATTATTTTTTCTCTAATTCGAACATAATCAATCCTCTAAAAAATACTTCACCTCTAGAAGAATCCGCCGCCAATCCGGTCCCCTCTCTGGAAAAAGATATTTCCCGCCAGTCTTGCAGATTGAATGCGCCTCCCGGCCATCAAGACACCGCAAACATGCTTCTTCTACCGATCACCCGCACAGGCTCCTACCTTGTCCGGGCACAGGTATCCGAAGACTGCATTTCATACCTGCTGGTGAATAATTACTCCATCCAGGCCCATTGCATCCTTACGAAAAAAGGGCTTCTCTGGTACATTTCCCGCACCGGGTCCCATGAACCCATCCCCAGTGCGGACATACATTTGCTATGCGTTGGAAAGGACAACGCCACCAGGAATATTTCAGGCAAGACGGACGCGGAAGGGAAATGGATTCTGCAACCGGCCATGAAGCCAGGGTTCCATTTCATGGGATGGGCGTCTGACCGGAAGGGGAATTCCTGCCCCATTCTTCCCGCTTATTGCTCGGAGCTTTATGAAGGAGCTTTCCCGAGTCCATTTCACAACCATCCGCATCCACCCGATGCCTATAAAAGTTCCTGTCTGGAACCTTCTTTCACGATCACGAGCCAGCCGGCCTACCAACCGGGCCAGACCGTGCATATCAAAGGAATGCGGTGGAAGACATCCGCCACGCATCCTTCTCCATCCCAGACTGCCCGCCAGCGCCTGAAAGTTAAAATCGTCCCCCAGGGAGGACAAGCCATTCTGGAAAAAAACGTCACAACGGATGACTGGGGAGAATTTGAATTGTCGTATGATTTGCCGGATTCGGTCCCCATGGGAATTTACACTATTGAGACAGCTCCGAATTCGTCCCGTTCTCCAGATGAAGAAGAGGGAATCTCCTCCTGGATGCCCAGCAGCTCCTTTATAGTAGGAGATTTCCGCACTCAGCCCTTCAGGGTGAAGGTTTCAGCCTCACCAGATTCCTCCAGAGCAGGATCACCCATCCGGATACACATACATGCGGCCAGCAATGATTATTCCCAGGCAGTTCCAGGCCGGGTACTGATTACTGTACAAAGGAATTTTAGAGATTTCAATTGCTGGCGCCCCGTACCACATCTTTTAAAAGCCATTTTTGGCAATATGGTTCACCACAATATGATTGAACTGTCCTCAAATAAAGGGAAAACGCCCATCGTTTATCAGGAAGAAATGCAATTAAATCCGGAAGGTTCAGCATCTCTCGTTTTCCAACCCGCGGAGAACATTCCCCATCATGAGAATTACAGCGTTTATCACATTTCCGCAGATGTAATTGCAGAGACAGGGAAACACGCTGCCGGGTCAACCATTATCTGTCAACCGGAGAAAGATTTTAATATCTTTTTTTCAGGTGACCGGCAATTCGCAACAACAGGAAAACCATTCACGGTTACTATTACTGCTGCAAGAAGCAATGGAGCCAAAATTCCGTACGCGAAGGGGAAAATAGAATTGCTGCGTGCCAAATTCACACCGGACCGACTGGACAACCCGAACATTTCCGAAGAACCTGTAGCTTGCAGTTCTCTGGAAACGGACATGGACGGACAGGCCACTTTCACGTTCATTCCTCCTGAATCAGGAGAGTATCATCTCCATGCGGCCTTGGAAGACAGCAGCGGGAATATCATTACTTCCCGGCAGCCTCTGCTTTCTGCCGGAAATGGCGCTTCATTCCCCTTCCGAAGCGATTACATCAAGCTGACCGCCGACCGCCTGACATACCAGCCCGGTGATACCGCCAAAATTCTCGTCACGTCTTCCCAACCGGATACGTGGGCCTTGCTTGCCTTGCGCCCATGCTGGAAGGATGAAAGCTGGAAACTGGTTCGTCTCCGGAACCAGCAGGCAATTGTCGAAATACCTGTCCATACGGGAGACATACCCAACATGCATGTAGAAGCCTTTCTACCTGCCATGAATACATTCGCCCGCCATTTCATTGAGCTCTCCATTCCCCCTGCGGATAAAAGGCTTTCCATACAGATCAATTTGGAACATCCGCAAGAGAAGGCAAATACCTCAGGATACGCCACCATCCTCATCCGTGATGAACAGGGAAAAGCAGCTTCCGGCTGCCGTGTCACCGTCGCCCTTTATGATCAACCTCTTTCCAGCCTGCCTCTTCCGTCCCTCACTGCTTTTACGTGGGGACGGTCCAACCGGCTTTGCTGGTATGACGGAGAACATAACACACACATGTACACGAGAAAGGACTACCTGCCGGATCACAGCCTGGATAATCCGGAGCGCCAGCCTTTCAAAAAGGCATCCTGCTATGAACCTCTTTCGGGAAGTCTTCCCGTCATTCCAGAAGGGATTATTTTTCCTGAAGAACGAGGCTTCAGTACGGTGTTCAGGGAATTCGACGGGGAGCATCTCCAATTTTCCTTCCTCCAATCCATGGTCGTTGACGAGCCTTTTACCTGCCGATCCCTGCCGCCGGAGTTTCATCGCATGCTTCCTTCTTGCATTCAATGGCATGCCACTCTGACCACGGATCAAAATGGGAAAATCCGTATTCCTGTAAAATTCCCGGAACATGCCGCCTTCTGGACCATCAGAGCGTGGGCGCGCACCAAGGATCTTAAAACAGGAGAAACTTCTGTGGAAATCCAAACCGGTAAAAACTGACAAGACGGCAAAAAACTTCCGCGGCCCGTTTCCAGGCTGCGGAAGAAAAACCTTTCACAATCAGTACCGGTAAAAGTCCGGCTTGTAGGGGCCTTCCACGGGAACGCCGATGTAATCCGCCTGTTCCGGGCTAAGGACGGTGAGCTTGCAGCCGATCTTGCCCAGGTGCAGGCGGGCGACTTCCTCGTCCAGCACCTTGGGCAGCACTTCCACGCCCACGGAACGGGTTTCACGGGTGTTCCACAGTTCAAGCTGGGCCAGGACCTGGTTGGCGAAGCTGTTGGACATCACAAAGCTGGGATGGCCCGTGGCGCAGCCCAGGTTCACCAGGCGTCCCTCCGCCAGCAGGTACAGGCTGTTGCCGGACGGGAAGGTGTAGCGGTCCACCTGCGGCTTGATGTTCAGATGCCTGATGCCGGGGTAGGTCTGGAGCTTGTGCACCTGGATTTCATTGTCGAAGTGGCCTATGTTGCACACAATGGCCTGGTCCTTCATTTTTTCCATGTGTTCAATGCGGATGATGTTGCAGTTGCCCGTGGTGGTCACGTAAATGTCCGCCCAGCCCAGCGTGTCCTCCACCGTCAGCACGCGGTAGCCTTCCATGGCGGCCTGAAGGGCGCAGATGGGATCGACTTCCGTCACTACCACCTGGGCGCCCATGCCGCGCAGGGATTGCGCGCAACCCTTCCCCACGTCTCCGTAGCCGCAGACCACGGCCACCTTGCCCGCAATCATTACGTCCGTGGCGCGCTTGATGCCGTCCACCAGGGATTCGCGGCAGCCGTACAGGTTGTCGAATTTGGATTTGGTTACGGAGTCGTTCACGTTGATGGCGGGGATCAGAAGCCTGCCGGCGGCCTGCATCTGGTACAGGCGGTGCACGCCCGTGGTCGTTTCCTCGGAAACGCCCTTGAGTTCCGGCAGCCAGCGGTGGAAGATGCCCGGCGTTTCCGCGGAGATTTTTTTCAGCAGCTCCTTGATGACTTGTTCTTCCTCGGATTCGGACGGGGTGTTCACCCAATCACAGCCGTTTTCCATTTCATAGCCGCGGTGGATGAGTAGCGTGGCGTCCCCGCCGTCGTCCACAATCAACTGCGGTCCCAGGCCGCCGGGGAAGTTCATGGCCTTCCAGGTACAGTCCCAGTATTCCTTGAGGGTCTCCCCTTTCCAGGCAAAAACGGGCGTGCCGGATTCGGCGATGGCGGCGGCGGCATGGTCCTGGGTGGAGAAGATGTTGCAGCTTGCCCACCGGACGGAAGCGCCCAGGGCCGTGAGCGTTTCAATGAGTACGGCGGTCTGCACGGTCATGTGCAGGGAGCCCATGATGCGCACTCCGTCCAGAGGCCGGGAAGCGGCGTATTTTTCACGCACGGCCATCAGGCCGGGCATTTCATGTTCGGCGATGTCCAGTTCCTTGCGGCCGAAGCCGGCAAGGCTGATGTCGCGCACCTTGTAGTGTTCCGTTTCTGAAAACATGTGGTCAGTCTGGTGATGGATTAATGGAGGAGGTTTCTCAGGGATGCGAGGCGCGCTTCGTCCAGCGTCTCCCAGGGGAGGTCCGGCTTGGTGAAGTGGCCGTAATGGGTCGTCTGACGGTAGATGGGCCGCAGCAGGTCCAGCTGGGTGACCATGTCCGCAGGTTTGAAAGAGAAGATGCCTTCCAGCGCGTCTTCAATAGCGTTTTCCGCCACTTTTCCGGTGCCGAAGGTGTCCACGCGGATGGATACCGGTGTGGGGTAGCCGATGGCGTAGGCCACCTGAAGCTCGCATTTGTCCGCCAGTCCGGCGGCCACGATGTGCTTGGCCACCCAGCGGCACATGTACGCGGCGGAGCGGTCCACCTTGGACGGGTCCTTGCCGGAGAAGGCGCCGCCGCCGTGACGCCCCATTCCCCCGTACGTGTCAACAATGATCTTGCGCCCCGTCAGGCCGGAATCCCCATGGGGGCCGCCTACCACGAATTTGCCCGTGGGGTTGATGAAGTATTCCGTTTTTTCATCCAGCAGTTCTTCAGGCAGGACGCTTTTGACCAGCTTTTTGCAGTAGTCGGAGATCGTTTCATGGCTTACGTCCTCCGTATGCTGGGTGGAAATGACCACGTTTTCAATATGGGCCGGGTGCCCGTCCTCGCCATAAGCCACGGCCACCTGGGACTTGCAGTCCGGACGCAGCCAGTCCACATGGCCCCGCTTGCGGCGTTTGGCCAGTTCAATAAGAATTCTGTGGGCGAACACGATCGGGGCCGGAAGAAGTTCCGGAGTTTCGTTCGTGGCGAAGCCAAACATGATGCCCTGGTCCCCCGCGCCCTGTTCCGCATGGCCCTTGCCCTCCGCCTCGCGGGCGTCCACGCCCTGTGCAATGTCCGGGGACTGTTCCGTAAGAAGGTTCGTGAAAAAGACGGTGTCCGCATGGAACACGTCGTCATCCTGCCCGTTGCAGTAGCCGATCTCCCGGATGGCCTGGCGGGCGATTTTTTCCGGATTGATGACCGCCTTGGTCGTCAGTTCCCCGGCAATGATGACCATGTTGCTTTTCACCAGGGTTTCGCACGCGACGCGGCTAGTTTTGTCTTGAGCCAGGCAGGCGTCTAAAATAGAGTCGGAAATGTAGTCGGCCACTTTATCCGGGTGGCCTTCTCCTACGGATTCCGAGGTGAAGATGTGAGGGTTGTTTTTACTCATATCGATAAATCGTGATGCGTTGATATATTATTCTGCCATGAAGTCAATCCTAAAAACGCTAAAACTCCTGACAGACCCCACCCGTCTGCGCATCATCAACGTTCTGGACGAAGAATCCCTGAGCGTTGCGGAACTTCAGGAAATTCTCGGCATGGGGCAGAGCCGCATCTCCACCCAGCTGGCCCAGTTGCGGCAGGAAGGGCTGGTGGAAGACACGCGCTCCGGAAAGAACGTCTTTTACACGCTCTCCCTGGCCGACGACCTGCACAACGTAGCGCTGAAGGCCTGTGGGGAACTGCCGGAGGCGGAGGCGGACAAAAAGGCCCTCCAGGTCATTCTGGACAAGCGTAGAAACCGTACGCAGGCCTATTTTGACGAAGTGGTGTGCCGCCTGGGAAAGAATTACGCCCCAGGCCGTTCATGGAAGGCGCTGGCCGGGGCGCTGCTCCGCATCCTGAATTACGACGTTGTCGCCGACCTGGGGGCGGGAGAGGGGTTCGTCTCCCAGCTTATTTCTCCCAGCGCCAAAAGGGTCATTGCGGTGGACAATTCCCCCAGCATGGTGGAACTGGGGCAGGAACTGGCCCGCAAGCACGGCCTGGACAATCTGGAATACCGCCTGGGAGACATTGAATCCCCCCCCATTGAGCCAGGAACGGTGGACCTGGCCCTGCTCAGCCAGGCCCTGCACCATGCGCACAAGCCCGCCAAAGCGCTGGAAGCCGCCTGGAACATCCTTAAACCGGGCGGATGCCTGGTCGTTCTTGACCTGCTCCAGCACGGCCAGGAGGAGGCGCGGGAACTGTATGCGGACCGCTGGCTGGGCTTCACCCCCGCCACCCTGGAGAGCATGCTGAAGGAAGCGGGATTCGGGAACATTCACACGGACATCGTGGACAGGGAGCCGGAACCGCCCCATTTCCAGACCCTGATGGCCGCCGCGTGGAAGGGGGAGAACGGAAACCGTCCGTAACCCGTTTTTTCAGATAAAAAGACTCTGGATCAACGCTTATATTTTGATGAACTAAAAACTACCTTGATTATTTCCGGCTGCCTTCTTGCCGCGGCACTGGGCATCTAGGGGATGGTTTCCTCCCGCGAACCTTCGCCGGAGGAATTGTACCGGCAATACATGGAGTTACCTCCATCCCAGCGGCTTGGCCAGAGAGACAAGCTTCTGCAAAAAGCGGCGCAGGGAGGGCATGTGCCGGCCATGCTCCAAATGACGAAGGATATCTTCATGGACAAAGAGAACCTTTTATCCAACGATTATGAGTTCTGGCTGAAAAAAGCGGCCGATACGGAAGGGGATCCGGCACTTCAAATGGACGGTATTATAATGTTGATCTTCCGGAGGAGGAGCTTTTCAGCTATTTGACTAAAGCCGCCGGGCAGTCTTACGGACCCGCTCTTTGGGAATTGGGCTGCATTTATTCATCATTTAACAATTACAACATTGTACCAGACGAGCAAAGAGCCCTCGCCCTCTTCCGGCAGGCGGCGGATGCCAATAATTCCGATGTCCTTTATCTCCTCTACGCTCTGGACCGGTTGAATATCTTTCCCTTAACAGAAGCAGAAAAGAAAACTGACTTTTACCGACGCTACCGGACGGCGCTCGGCAAGCATGATACGCCGCTGCCCCCCCTTTAAAGACATTCATGAGCAGGATTCATTTGAATATGAATTTGTTCTCAAGTTTCTTCTGGAATCCATGGGCACCAATGAAAAAGTAAAATCAACCTTGAAAAATATTAATGAAGAAGCGTTTGAAAATGCTTGCAAAGATGTTTTCTGAAGCCTCGAAGGCTGACTGAACCGGAGACACTTAATTCTCCGGCACCAGCTCATCGGCGGAGCGTTCTTCCGGAAACGGGCGCTTTCCAGACTGCAGGGATTCCCTCAATTCCTGGACGATGGCCGTCGTCCGCTCCACGGACAGGTCCTCCTTGCCTTCAATTTCCTCATCTACCAGGGCTTTCATTTCCTCCAGAAGGAGGTTCGGTTCCAGACGGTAGTTGAGCAATATGCGGAACAGCTCTCTGCCGGCCTCCTGAACGGGAACGGCCGGGAAGTCCTTGACGCTTTTCAGGCTCTTTTCCTCAAAGGAGTTCAGAAGCCCGGCATAACGGCGGAAAGTGCGCTGGAATTCCTCCGGGCATGCAGATACGTCCACGGAGGAAAGATAACGCCGGAAGGCTATTTCCGCGGCCAGGTGGACGGAGGTATCTTCCGCGGATTCCGCCAGCCAGGCCTCCTTCTGCTTCAAGTACACGAGCAGGAGCACCCTTCTCATGGCTTCCCTCTGCCTGCCCGCGGGGCCGTTTTTCAATCTGACCAGATCCAGGTCCAGTTCCGAAGCGCCCGGGCTGGCCACATCCTGGGCCGGGCACACCTCCAGCGCCGCCGCCATCACAACGAAGGGCAGCCATTTCCCCATACATTCCCGGAGGTACGCCATTGCGGTCAGCAATTACACGAAAAACTCCGCAAAAGCAATCCAAATCCAGCCTGTACCGGGCATGCCTCATGCCGTGAGCGGAGATTGACGGGAAAAGCGGGATATGCGAAAGATCACCCTATGCTTTTCGCAGTAGTGATTTTCCTTTCCCTGGTGGTGCTTGGCGTCATTGCAGCGCTGCGCTTCACCAAGGGCGTCATTCCGCTGCGAACTTATGAATCCCGCGAATTGCCGGGATTTCCCGGTCCCGTGGGGCTGATCCGCCGTTTGGACGGCGCGGAAAAACGCCGGAGGAAACTGGCGGAAGCCCGCACACCCGGCGTGGATGAAAACGGACTGATCAGCCTGCCGCCCGCCTGGGAAGGCAAGGTGACCGCGGGACGGATGGCCTGTGTGGCCCATACCTGGGCGCTAAGCATTCTGGTCAAGGAAAACGCGGAAGCGGCAAAAGCCCGCAAAATGGCTATTGCACGCGCCACGATGATTCCCTTTTTCACCGGCCTGGTCCTTCTGGGCATGATAGCGGCGGGCCTGCTGAAATTCCAGATTGCCCTGGCCATAGGCCTGGCATGCTGGGCTTTCTTTACCTTCTCCGCCATTCCTACCCAGTTCCGGGAATGGAAAGCCGCGGAAATGGCCAAATCCGGGCTTAAGGAAGCCGGACTCTGGCCCCAACTTCCTTCGGACGCCATGGCCATTGAACAGTGCCTGAAAGCGCTGACCTGGTGCCATGTAGCCGGTTTCCGGCGCATCCTGCCCAGGTAGGCGGCGGGGGACGGCGGCATGCTGCATTTTGCCGGATAATCCGGCTTTTGGGAGAAAAAAATCTTGAATCGGCAGGGTGTGTAACCCACTCTTTCACCGTCGTCAAATTTTACTTCTTCTCCCTCTTTCCGCATGAATGAATCAGTCAACCCCATCGTTAAATATTTTTCCGAGTTCAAGATACTAAAAACCGTCTCCAAAGATTTCTGGCTCACGAACGTCGTCCAGTTTTTTGACGGCATGGCCTATTTCTCCATGATCACGGTGTTTGTTCTTTATCTGACGGATTATTGCAGTTTCAACGATGCCGACGCGGCCCTGTGGGTGGGGTTGTATACCCTGTTTATCTCCGCCTTCGTGTTTGCCGTGGGTTCCATCTGCGACATCATCGGCATCCGGCGCGCCTACCTGATCGGCTTCATCATCCTCATCACCGGACGCCTCATCATGGGGCTGGGCCCGGATATCTGCCCCACGGTGGAGAGCGGACGCCTGGCCGTCATGACGGGCATCCTGATCATGTCGTTCGGCACGGCGTTCATGTCTCCCGTCATTCAGACTTCCATCCGGCGCTTTTCCCCGCTGAATGCGCGTTCCACGGGGTTCAATATCTATTATCTGCTGATGAACATTTCCGCCGTCGTCGCGAATGTCTTCCTGATCGAATTTTTCCGGAAACACTTCGGGGCCGTGGACAGCGGCTTCTGGATCATTAACTTCGGCACGCTGATGGTGCTGCTGGGCTGCATCACCACCCGTTTCATTGATGAAAACAATTTCGCGGAGCCAAGCGAAAAGGAAGCGAATCTCAACGCCCCGCAGCGCCGCCCCCTTCAGCTTTTCAGGGAGGTCTGGAAGGAATCCGCCTTCCGCAAGCTGATCCTGTTCCTCGTCCTCACCATGGGTGTGCGCATCGTCTTCACGCTGCAATTCCTGGTCATGCCCAAGTATTATGTGCGCACGCTTTACGATGATTTCGCCATCGGCACCATCAATGCCATCAATCCGGCCATTATCGTTTCAGGCCTCATTCTTCTCATTCCCCTGCTGGGACGCTTCTCCACCGTCAGCCTGATGATCGTGGGCATGTCCATCTCCGCGTTTTCCCTTGTTTTCATGGCTATTCCCATTGAATGGTACTATGTGGTTCCCGGAATTGAAACACGCTCCCAGGCGTATCTGGTGGCCATCGTGGCCCAGATTCTGGTCTTTGCATTCGGAGAATTGCTGTTCTCCCCCCGTTTTTCCGAATATGTGGCACGCGTAGCTCCCAAGGACAAGGTAGCCTCCTACATGTCCCTGGCCGCCCTGCCCATGTTTATCGCCAAGCCCATCAACGGGATCATCGGCGGCCTGCTCGTAGCCTACCTCTGCTATGACGGCATCTGCGCCAAGATGGACACCGGACACATCGGTTTCTGGTCCTCCCCCGAATTCATGTGGACCATTTACCTCGCACTGGCCGTCATCAGTCCCATTGCCATCATCATGACCCGCAAGACTATTACTTCCGACCATCCGGAAGAGGATGCGGATTCACCGCCCATTGAAGCCATTGAAACGGAAACAGACCCGGCCGTGACGGCGGAAGAACTTACGGAAGCCAACTCCTGACAGAACGAGACGATGAACCAACACACGCGCGACATCATTCTGGACTCCCTCGTCCTGGTAGCCTTCAGTTCCATCCTCGGCGGCCTCAGCCTGCTGATCTCCAAATCTTTCTCAGGGGAGGACAATCCGGCCCTGGACCTCATCACCGTCATGAAAAAGGCGGAGTCCAAGGAAGTGAATGCGTCCACGGAAAAGGAGGAACGGGAAGCCCGGGAAAAGGGCATGCAGGAATTTGAACAGAATCTGGAAAAAGGGGAAGAACTGGCTAAAAAACAAGGGAAAGCCTTTGTCAACATGACGGACCAGCACGGCAGAACCCCCGTCATGTGGGTGTGCTACGCCAATTACAATAATATTGAAACCACGCTCAAGCTGGAAGCCAAGCGGGCTCCCTATCTGGGAAGACTGTTGCAGGATACCCGCCTGCAGATCGACCAGAAGGACAAGGACGGCTGGACCGCCCTGCACTGGGCCTCCTGGAGCGGGCTGGACCGCCTGTCCGAAATGCTGATTGAGAAAAAGGCGGACATCAACAACAAGGAGGATAATGGTTTCACGCCCCTGATGCTGGCGGCCATGCGCGGCAATATCCAGGTAGTCGCCCTCCTGCTGGACAAAGGAGCGGACATGAACGCCGTCAACAAATTCGGAAAAACCGCCCTTCAACTCGCGGAAGAGGGGGCCGCAGCCTACCAGGCCAGCTTTGACCTGACCAAAACGAAAGTTGACAAGACTCCGCTTGATATCTTTACGGAGGCGTATGAAAAGGTCGTCTCCGCCACATACCCAGAACACGTTTCCGAATTCATGGAAGCCATGAAAACTGCAGTCGGCCGCCAGGCTTTTACGGAAACCGACTACGTCCTCCAAGTCATCACGCGCAGCCTGATTTCCAGGGAACTGCTCTCGGAGAAAACTGCCGACAAGTTCAAGAAGGAAATCATGGAAGCGGTGGCCGAGCATTCCCAGAAAATCGACGTGCGCGGCGTGGCTTTTGAGTACACCGTGGACCTGCTCCGCAAGGCGGCGGCGAAACAACCGATGTAGAAAAGAATTTCCTGTACGCATACCCGGCCGGCTTCATGGGGAAGTTTTTTCCCGGCTTTCAAAAAGACCCGGCCCACTCCCCTATATCATCCACCACTCCCCGGGCGATGACAGCGATGCCTTCCCGAAAGTGCGGTTCCCACGCCATTTCAGGCCCAGGCAATGAAGGCAGGATGGGACAAAATGTATGGAAATGAGGCGGATGGGGAAGAAAAGTTGCTGCCAGAGCTTGTTTTAGTGAAAAAGTTCGCTTCCTGTTTTCCCATAAAGAGACGGCATACCCGCTATTAACAAGGCTGGGAAAAATGAAAAGTCCGCGGCCGGAGAATCCCGGTCAAATGATGGGCTCCGTCTTAAAAACAGATATTTACGGCTCTTTTGAATGCTCCATGAGGGATTCAATCATCGCATATACTTTTTCTGCCTGTGGAATGTTTAGCAATCCGTTCATTTTGCCCGTTTCATCCGTCTCATAGGCATTGACTTTTCCTTTGCCGAATAATTTATCCAGACAGGCACTAACACGGGTTCTGCGTGAAATATAGACGCTTCCCAGTAATTCATGGTGCATCTGCAAGGAGATATACGGCTCATCTTTCCAGAGAAACTGTCGTAAATCGTTTTCCTCCGCCAGAAAAACACGTTTGGAAGTGATAAAATAATCAGTCCGGGAAAGCCTTTTTTTCCACCGGGCCGGAGAGAAGACCAACAAGCACCCCATCGGGAAAAAGACAAGAAGCATCAGGAGGAGCGCCCAGAAAATAAAAGAGTATCCAGACTGGGGAACGACCCTGAAAAGCATGGATGCCACCCATGCAGAGGCCAGAATAAACGGCACGCCTATCATCAATTCCATGCGGGTCTGCCTGTTAAAAGCATAGGGAATGGGGGCCGTCATCATCAGGAGTTCCTCGCCGGCCCCCATTTCTTTCATTACCCTTCCGTAATGGGCGTCAAACAGGATGGAATGGCCTTCGTATTCTTCGTTCCGTACATTCAGCGGCGCAGTATATGAAGAAGCGCTTGAATCATCCTTTTCCTCAGTCACTTTCTCCTTACCCAGACCCGGTTCAAACCATTCCATCATGAAATGGCTGATGGAATACGGCTGAATGGGAAAGATAAAAACCAGAATAAAGAAGACGATGCATGATAAGTAGGAAGGCAAGAAAAGAGACGCATCCAGGCTCACCCCTCCCCACCGTTGCAAGGCATGCTGCGACAGGAGATTGACCAGCCACAACGTGCCATAAATAACATGCGGCAGAATAAGAATAATGACGCTTGTCATTCTGACGAGCCTGTTCAACCCTCCTACATATTTTCCACGGTTTTGCTCCGGAACATTTTTATTCTTTATCTGCTGAAAAAGGGATAGAAAGACGCCCGGCCACGTGCATAGCCAATACCAAACTTCATTAATAATGAAAAATACAAGAAGCTGAAAAAGCAGAGCCGCTCTCCAGTTTGCCGAAAAGGTGTTGACTTGCGCAAACGCACAGGCAAACACGGCTAAAGACACGATATAAATAATGGCTGTACGAACCACTTTTTTATTCATAAATAATTTGCATTAAATTAGATGAGGAATGTTTCATTAAGCAAGAAAGCCTCTCCCTTTTATTCATTGCATTTCTTAATAATCAGTTAAATTTTTTATCCATTCCAGAAAATCATCCATCCCATCCGAAAGCACCTTCAGCGCCACCACTTCCTTTGGTCCCGTATAAGAATTATTGCGTCCTGTAAACGGAACGGGCTCCCCCCGGTCTTCACTGAGAAATATTTCTGTCAGATCATTCAACCTGATTCTCATATCCGCACAAAAACCTACCTTTTTAAAAAATATAAGATTTATATCAAAAATAATGGATAGCTCCTCTCGAGACAATTCGTGGTAATAAAGAAAGAAACTATTAAACAGTTTTTAATAGAAATTCCTGAGATGCTA
>ENA-OZLH01000058-OZLH01000058.1-human-gut-metagenome-genome-assembly--contig:-NODE-58-length-55608-cov-7.997876_pt1 | contig 55608 bp, 48 predicted proteins | sample MGYA00244832_ERZ653776 | MGnify/ENA primary metagenome ERZ653776 (study PRJEB26926, sample SAMN06165218) | human gut metagenome | biome: ENVO:00009003; feature: ENVO:2100002; material: ENVO:00002003...
CCTCATCCGTCACCAAGGTGACACCTTCCCCTCAAGCTACGCAGGGGAAGGCAAAGGGCAAAACCTCTGCTGCGTACCGTTTAATTAACCGCGCAGGTGGACGCAACAAACGGAACAGGCGAGCCTGTTCCCTACGAGAGCGCGGTGCAAAACTCAGCACCGCACTAACGCTGCGCGAGGTACCCACGGTTTTCTCCGCAACCTCGAACCGGGCTGCTGCAAAAACTGTATCCGTAGGTGCGTCAATTCGCCTCTAAAAATGTATTCGTAGGTGCGCCAATGCGCCTCTAAAAAAGGAGGAGATTTTTTGAGATACAGAGAAATTAAATTGAAGCCGCTGGCGGCGAGCATACTGTCGCTGTCGCTTTTAACGGTAATGGCCGGTGCGGCGGTCGCTCCGGCGCTTGAGGTCATACGAACGCATTTTTCCGACGCAAGCCGGCTCGAGGTGCAGCTTGTTGTGTGCATGCCGGCGCTGTTTATCGTGATAACGAATATGTTCTTCGGCCGCCTTGCCTCGCGCTTCGGCGCGCGCACGCTGACGATGGCCGGCCTTGCGCTTTACACGGTCGGCGGCGCTGCGGCAGGCCTGTTTAATTCGATCTGGGCGGTGCTTGTCATGCGCGCGCTCGTCGGTGTGGGCGTCGGCATAATCATGCCGCTGTCAACCGGGCTTTTGACCTATTACTTTGCGCCGGAAAAGCGCGAGGGACTGATGGGCCTGTCATCGGCGGCAAACCAGCTCGGCGGCGTTGTGGCAACGCTTCTGGCCGGCGTGCTTGCCAATATCAGCTGGCGCCTGAGCTTTCTGGTGTACCTTATGGGGCTTATCAGTATTGTGCTGTGCCTTATCTTCATGCCAAACGACCGAATCCGCGAAAGCGCAAAGCCCGGCGAAAAGTCGGAAAGCTCGGGCGGCGTCTGGCGCAGGAACTGGGGCTATATCCTGTGCATGTTCCTGCTCATGACCGCGTTCTTCATCTACCCGGCAAACTTCGCCATCGTGACCGCCGCCGAGGGCGCGATACCCATGAGCCTGTGCGCGGTGATCATGGCCGGAACCGACCTCGTCGCGTTCGGCGGAGGTCTGGCGTTCGTGTGGGTAAAGCGCGTAAGCGGCAAATGCGCGCGCCTTGTCGCGCCGCTGCTGTTCCTGATCGGCTACTGCCTGCTCGCCTTCGTCGGCGGCTGGGTCGGAACGATCGCAGGCTCGGCTCTCGTCGGCTTTGCCAACGGCGTCGGCGTGCCGTTTATCATCTCGTCGGCTTCGGCAAACGAGGGCAAGGCCGCCGCGACTACGGTCATGCCGCTCATTTCCGCGTCGCTGTATCTGTCGCAGTTTTTAAGTCCGTTCATCCTCTCGCTCGTGTCGGGCCCGGCCTCGGGAGCGGTGAAGCTTCCGTATTACCTCGCAGTCGGCGTGAGCGCGGCGTTTTTGCTGTTTACGCTCTGCGTACCGGGCAAAACAATGAATAAATAAGTATGATCGCCGGGAGTGCGGATTTTTCCGCACTCCCGGTTTTTTGCTGCCGCTTACGCCGCCGATTCCGCCGTTTTCAGCATGTCCCGGATGCTGACGCCGTAGCCCGAGGTCGGGTCGTTTACGAAAACGTGCGTCACCGCGCCGACGAGCTTTCCGTTCTGGATGATGGGGCTTCCCGACATGCCCTGAACGATGCCGCCGGTCTGCGCCAGAAGCTCGGGATCGGTCACCGTCAGCATGACGGTCGTGCCCTCCGCCGAGGAGTACACTTTTTTGATCTCGATGCCGTATTCGCGCGTTTCCTCGCCGCTGAGCGTGCATCTTATCGTCGCCTTGCCGGTCTCAAAATCGCCGGTCTCGAGCGTCGGACCGTCAAAGTCGGCCTTGCCGAAGATGCCGCAGCCGCAGTTTATACGGATATCGCCGAGGAATTTCGTGCAGTCGGTTTTGCCGTCAAGCTGCCCCGGCGCGCCGACCTCGCCGGGCACGATGCCGACTATCTGCGCCTTGTAGATGCCGCCGTCGCCGAGCGGCAGCGCTTCGCCGGTAGCCTCGTCGCTGATGCTGTGGCCGAGCGCGCCGTAAACGCCGGTCTCGGGGTCGTAAAACGTCAGCGTGCCGACGCCGCTCACGCCGTCGCGCAGCCAAAGCCCGAGCTTCCACGCGCCGTCGGCGTCCTGCGCCGGCGTGATGTTCAGCTGCTTTGCCTTGCCGCCGCGCTCGATCGTAACGGTCGTTTTGCTGCCGTCAAGCTGCGCGAGCGCCGTTTTGAAGTCCTGCGCCGTGCCGATGTCGGCTCCGCCCAGCCGCGTTATGACGTCGCCCTTTTTAAGCCCTGCCTCCGCTGCCGGAGAGCGCTTGCCGTTTGGCGTTTCGACCTCCGAAACGCCTGCCACAACAACGCCGTCGGTCGTCATGCGTATGCCGACGGCGCCGCCGCCCGGCACGAGCGATTCGGCAAACGCCGCCGCGCTCAGCACGACGCACAGCACCGCCGACAGCGCCGCCGCCATGATTTTTTTGATCGTCATATCTCACCTCCACACATAAAGTATGTGGTCTTGAGCGTAAAATATATTTCAGAACCGCACTTTAACTTTTACCTTTTTAGAGGCGCTTTTACACTCCTGCCAATACATTTTTTGCGTCAGCCCGACCGGAAGCTACTGGCAAAACCATAGCGAGCGGAACGGATAAATCCGTTCCCTACAAGCGACCGGTGGGCGCAGCGGAGAGCTAATAGCTGATAGTTAATAGGTTTTAATTCAACCCTTCGGCAGCAAAGCTGCCTGCTCCCCTTGACAGGTGAGCCAATGGGGTGCGGTGCAGAATTTAACACTTCACTAATGTGTGGCGGCAGTTTTACGGTTTTGTCGGTAACTTCGACACCGGGCAACAAAACGCTATGCCGCACTAACGTAGCGCGAGACGAATACGGTTTACACCAATGTCTCGATACCGTGACACCAGAGATATGCGTATCCGTAGCAGCCTAAAAGCGCTATTAAAAAAGGGGGTTTTATAATATGAAGGTTTTGAAGCTTGGCTCTGTCGGGCCGTCGGTGGAGCTTTTGCAGCTTGCGCTGGGGCGTGCAGGCGCTCGCTCGCTTGCGCCGGACGGCATTTTCGGCAACGCAACAAAAGCCGCGCTGCGCACCTTTCAGTCCGATAACGGTCTTGCCGCCGACGGCGTTGCAGGCCCTGCGACGCATCGCGCGCTCATGCCGTATTACACGGGCTTTGCCTCGCACCGCATCCATCGGGGCGATACGCTGTTTGCGCTCTCGCAGCTTTATAATGTGCCTCTGTCGGCGATCTTGACGGCAAATCCCGGCATCGCTCCGGAAAAGCTCGCCGTCGGAAGCTCGGTCGTCATTCCGCTCCCGTTTGATATTGTGCCCACAAATATCAGTTTTACATCCGCGCTCGTTTCCTATTGCGTGCGCGGCATCGCGGCGCGGTATCCGTTTGTGAAAACCGGGCAGTTCGGAAAATCGGTCATGGGCCGGCCGCTGTGGTATCTTTCGATCGGCGAGGGCGAAAAAAGCGTTTTCTACAACGCCGCGCACCACGCAAACGAGTGGATAACCGTTCCGCTGCTGCTTTCATTTGCCGAAAAATTAGCGCGTGCATATGCCGAAGGCGGAAAAATTTTCGGGCGCAGCGCGAAAGAGATATACCAAAGCGCGGCAATCTACATAGCGCCCTGTGTTGACCCGGACGGCGTTGACCTCGTCACCGGCGAGCTTACAAGCGGCGAATTTTACAACGGCGCTAAGCGCATCGCGCAAAGCTACCCCAACGTGCCGTTCCCGTCGGGCTGGAAGGCAAATATCCGCGGCACGGATCTAAATCTGCAATATCCGGCCGGGTGGGAGCAGGCGAGGGAGAATAAATTCGCCCTCGGCGTTGTCGGCCCGGCGCCTGCCGACTATGTCGGCTCGTCTCCGCTGTCCGCGCCGGAGAGCCGCGCGATGTATGATTTCACGCTCGCGCTCTCGCCGCAGCTCACTTTGGCCTACCACACCCAGGGCGAGGTGATCTACTGGCGCTATCTCGACCTTCTGCCGCCGCGCTCACGCGAGATAGCCGAAACATTTTCCGCCGTTTCGGGCTATGCCGCCGAGGAAACGCCCTTTGCCTCGGGCTTTGCCGGGTATAAGGACTGGTTTATCCAAAACTTCGACCGCCCCGGCTACACGATCGAGGCCGGGCGGGGAGCAAACCCTCTGCCGATCGGGCAATTTGACGAAATTTTCGAGGATAATTTGGGCATATTGACACTTGCGCCGTTGCTGATTTGATGCAGCGGCGCTGTAATATGCCAAGCGTAGGCGGCTGTAATGTAAACAATCTCTGAAATTCCTTGATTGAACCGCTCCCGTGAGATATAATTATAAAATATTCTCAGCAAATTCACGGGAGGAAAGAATGAAAAAACGTATACTTAGCATGCTGCTGGTGCTTGCGCTGGTGCTGACGATGATACCGGCAAGCGCGCTGGCCGAAACCATAAACGACGACAACGTTTTCCTCATGCAGAGCGGCAGCGGAAAATGTACGCTGACCTCGGCGGTCATGATGCTGCGCCGCCGCGCCATAATCGACGGAAACGCCGACTGGGAAACGATAACAGAGTCAACGCTCGGCTCGGTCGCGTGGATAAGCGGCACGGGCATGAGATATAACTACTCATACATGGGCATGTCCGTTGACGTTAAAAGCTATTCCGGCATGAGCGCCGCGGAGAAAAGATCCGCGCTGCTCGCCCTGCTGGACAAGCACCCCGAGGGCATCGAGATCTATGACGGCAGCATCCCCCACGCGGTGCTTTTGACCGATTACGACGCCGATACCGACACCTTCTACTGCGCCGATCCCGGCACGGCCGCAAAGCGCATCAAGCTTTCGCAGAGCTGGAACGCAACAAACCGCGGCTCGCAGGATAACGTCATTGCAAACATCACGCAGATCTGGTACATAACCAACAAATCCGGCGGCGGCCCCGGCCTTTTGACGGTGAAGCTCGACCCCAACGGCGGCGCCTGCTCGGAGGCAAACGCCTATGTCACAGCCGAGGGTACCGTGAAATCGCTGCCGACGCCAACGCGCGCCGGCTACGCATTCACCGGCTGGTTCGACGCTGCCTCCGGCGGCACGAAGATCACAAGCTCGTATAAATTCACAAAGGACACCACTATCTACGCTCAGTGGCAGCGCGTTCCGTGCATAATGCTCGACCCCTGCGGCGGCGAGTGCGACACGCTGTATGTCTATGCGACGATAGACGGCAAGATAAGCTCCCTGCCCACGCCGACCATGGACGGCTTCCGCTTCCTTGGCTGGTATGACGCTCCCGAGGGCGGCAACAAGGTAACAACGAGCACTCCCGTTTTGAAGGATATCACGCTCTACGCTCAGTGGAAGGATACTACCATCCGCGGCGAATGCGGCAGCAACCTCAAATGGAGCCTCAACGAGGACACCGGAGTTCTGCGCATAAGCGGCAGCGGCGAGATGAGCGATTATCACTCGGCCGACGGACTTGAGTCGCCCTGGCATGACTATGCTGCGTCTATAAAGTCCGTTATCATCGGCTCGGGCGTTAAAACCGTCGGCAACTATGCCTTTGCAAACCTCAAAAACCTTAGCTCCATTGAGATAAACGCCGAGCTAAAGCGCCTTGGCGACGGTGCGTTCTACGGCTGCACCGCGCTGAGCGATATCGAGGGCATCGAGGGCGTCAGGATCATCGGCAACGATTGCTTCCGCGGCTGCTCCGCTCTTTCTACCATAGGTATCCCCTCCGGCTGCACAAGCGTCGGAAGCTATGCCTTTGCAGGCACGGCGATAAAGAGCATATCAGTTCCCAAAAGTGTTTCAAACATCGGCGAGGGCGCATTCTCCGGCTGCAAAAAGCTCAGCTATGCCGAGCTGCCCTCCGGCATTTCGACCGTGTCCGGCTCGCTGTTTTCCGGCTGCACGGCGCTCGAGGCGTTCTTCGTTAAGGACGACTCCAGCTACGGCGGCAGCGGCACGACGATCGAAACAAACGCATTTTACGGCTGCACCGCCCTGCGCGAGGTCGGCATATACAGCCGCGCCGACAGCCTGCGCATAGCAAAAAACGCGTTCTCCGGCTGCAAGGGCCTCAAGTCCGTGTCCATCGACTGCCGCAGTCTTGTTCTTGACGACAACGCATTCCCCTCGTCCGCGAAGATCGACTACATAAACATCTCCGGCGAATACGGCTATGTTGCGCCGAACGCATTCCAGGGCGTTTCGACCACCGTGGTCTATCCTGCAAACGGCACGAAGTGGGGCGATCACAAGGGCGAAAACTACGGCGGCTCCCTTGTTTGGGAGAGTTACGATAACCACGTCCACGATTATAAGACCACCGTTGTTGCACCGACCTGCTCCGAGCGCGGCTACACGATATATGAGTGCAAAAGCTGTAACGAAAAGTTTGAATCAAGCTATGTGCGCCAGCTCGGCCACAGCTTCGTAAACGGCGTGTGCTCGGTCTGCGGCATAAAAAACCCGTTCACCGATATTGACGCGCAGGGCAAACACGTTTACTACACCGACGCCATCATCTGGGCGGCGGAAAACAATATCACGAGCGGCTACACGGCAACGAGCTTCCTGCCCGACGGGCAGTGTACGCGCGGCCAGGTAGTCACCTTCCTCTGGCGGCTTGCCGGTCAGCCCGAGCCGACGAACTCCAAGAGCGGCTTTTCCGACGTCAAGGATAACGCGTATTACACAAAGGCCGTCACATGGGCTGCAGAGCGCGGCATAACGACAGGCGTTGACGACACTCATTTTGCGCCCGATGCCACCGTCACGCGCGCGCAGTTTGTGACCTTCCTCTGGCGCTATCTCGACAGGCCGGTTTACGGCACCTTCAATCCGTTTACCGACGTTTCGTCAAGCAGCGTCTTTGCCCCGGCGATACTCTGGGCATATGAAAACGGCGTGACCTCCGGCACTACGGCCACCACCTTTGCACCCGGCACTACGGCTACCCGTGCGCAGGTCGTGACCTTCCTTTATCGCACAAACAATCTGGAGAAGTAAAAATGAAAACCGCCGATGCCGATCGGCGGTTTTTTAGAAACTGGGAGAGAAGATATGAGAAAGAGAGTGATGAGCCTTGTCCTTGCGGCGGTGATGCTGCTCGGACTTGCCCCGGCGGCGCTTGCCGACTCCGGGCGCAGCCGGCGCGAAAGCTTCATGAGCGTTGCCGAGTCGCAGCTCGGCTACCGTGAAAAATTCCAGAACGGCACAAAGTACGGCTCGTGGTACGGTCTGCCCGGACAGCCGTGGTGCGCGATGTTCGTAAGCTGGTGCGCGCGCTATTCGGGCGTTCCCGAGAGCGTTATACCGAACTTTTCCGGCTGCTTCGGCGGCGTGAAATGGTTCAAGGAGCGCGGCCTGTGGCGCACGAAGGAGTACACTCCGCAGGCAGGCGATCTGCTGTTTATCGACACGCTTGAAGATAACGGCAAGCGCGACGGCCTTGCCGAGCATGTAGCAATTGTCGAGCGCGCAAGCGATACGACGATATACACCATCGAGGGCAACAGCATAAACGACATGGTCGAGCGCCGCGAAAGACCGCGCGACGACTCCGTTCTGGGTTACGCCACGCCGCAGTACGGCACGATCGGCTCACCCTCCGGCACGATATCGGTATCCGGCGCCGTTGTTCCGAGCGGCACGCTCAGCGGCGAGGATTTCAGCATAAGCGGTTCTGTCCGCTCCGGCAGCGCCATAACATGGCTGTATGCCGATATCCGCAATCTGGACGGCGACTATTTCTCCTGCGTGCAGACATCCCCCAAGAGCAAGACTGCCGATCTCTACGCTCTTAACGGCAAGCTCAGCTTCTCCGCACTCGGCCCCGGCAGCTATGAGCTGTTCATCGAGGCGGTCGACGAAAACTATAACTACATGCAAAAGCGCTATCCCTTCAAGATCTCGGCGACGGACATCTGCCACGACGGAAGGCATGCCGACTATGCCGAGGGCATACAGTGGGTAATCGACGAGGGCATATCCAACGGCACGAGCGCCGCAAAATTCCTGCCCGATGAGCAGTGTACCCGTGCGCAGGTCGTGACCTTTATCTGGCGCGCGGCAGGCCGCCCGGCGCCGAAGATCGGAACCTGCACATTTTACGATGTTTCCGACGGCAGCTATTGTGCCAAGGCTGTGCAGTGGGCGGTCGAGCAGGGCATAACAAAGGGCGTCTCCGCAGGGTATTTTGACCCCTACGGCAAGGTCACGCGCGCGCAGTTTGTTACTCTTCTGTGGCGCTATCTCGGGCAGGCCGAGCCGGGCATCGAAAATCCCTTTGCCGATATCTATGCCGGCACATTCTGCTACCGCTCGGTGCTGTGGGCATACGAAAACGGCGTGACCACCGGAACGGGCGAGTATACGTTCTCGCCAAACAGCGTCGTAAGCCGCGCCCAGGTCGCAACGTTCCTTTACCGAGCACTGGATCAGGCCGAGAAGCCCGTTGATCCTGTTGAACCGGTCGAGCCTGTAGAACCGGAACCAACGGAGACTGTCGAGCCGACGGAGCCTCCTGCCGAAGCTGCATAAAAGCAAAACACCTTGCGTCATGCGCAAGGTGTTTTTTGATAGGATTTATGCCTCATCGGGAAGCGCGTCGCTGCGGAAAAGCAGGGAAATGCACCAAAGCGCGGCGAGGCCGACAAGCGTGTATATCACTCGGCTGACTGTCGCCGTCTGTCCGCCGCAGATCCATGCGACGATATCGAATTTGAACAGGCCGATGCTGCCCCAGTTGATGCCGCCGATTATGGTCAGAATAAGTGCGATGCGGTCGATTATCACTTGCAAACACTCCTTTCCCACTCAGTATTCCCGATAGGAAAAGAATTATTTACAAAAATTTTTCCATTCGACAAAAGCAGTGCTTTTTTGCTCTTTACAAGGCCGCGCGGGCGATGTATTATCTAAGCACAGCTTATCCAATAGGTCTTGCAAAGCAAGGCCGCGGCTCATATCTTTATCCCACAACCCTGTTTATGCAGGCCGCTTGCCGGCCTGCTCTTTTTATTGCCTTGCGGCGGCCCGGTCAAGCCTCCCGCTGACGATATCCGCAAGGCGGTCAATGCCGCACAGGGCAAAAAGCTTCTGCCGCAGGAACTCTATAAGCGTACACACGGCGTATATCGCCGCCGCGCAGCCAAGCTCGCACGGAATGACGAGCGCCGCGTTGAGACCGGCGATAAATGCAAAACTGTCCGCTATGTAGTTTGCCAAGATAAACGGGCTTATGTGGATAAGATACACGCCGAACGAGGTCGAGCTTAAAAACTTTGCCGCGCCCTTGAAGCTTTCGCCGACCTGAAGGCGGCAAACCGCGCACAGCAGCGCGACCGAGCACAGCAGCACCGTCGGCGAAACATAGCTTATAAGCGTCTCGCTTTCCGCACCGAACACGAGCTGCCACAGCAGCATCACGGCGATCGAGGCAAAATATAAAAGCACGAATGTTTTTCCGCTCGCGCGCTCATACAGCCTGTCGAGCTTTATGCATGCGCCGATGATGTACAGTGCCGCCAGCCAGAAAAAGCAGTATCCTGCCGAGAGCGGGATAACGCCCAGCGGCCTGAAGGTCGGCAGCAGCGACAGAAATACAAACACCGCGGCAAGCAGCGCGCCTCTTGAGCGCTTGTCGAGCGCATGCAGCATTGCATTTATAAACGGCATGAAGAAAAACAGCACGAAATACGCCGAGAAGTACCAGTATTTTGACGTGAGCACAGGGAAAAACGCCGATACGATATCTTTGATCCCGACCGCACCGGGAACGGCAAAGTACCACACAACAGTCGTTACCACGGCATAGAACGCGACCTGAAGCCATAGCGAAACGATGCGTCCCGGTCTGAACGCACGCTCGGCCATGAGGAAGCCCGTTGCCAGAGCGAAGCAGTCAACGCAGCAGTAAGCCGCGGTCATCATGCCGTCGGTCAGCCACCACTGTGCAGAGCCGGGCACGCTGCTGTCGAATGCTGTGCCGAGTGTGTTGACATGCAGAACGACGACGAGGAACATCGCCAGTGCCTTGAACAGGTCAATGCCGTACAGCCGCTTATCGTTCATTTTTCTGCCCTGCACTTTGCTGCGGCGAGGATGTTTTTCATCAGTCTCGCGCGCGTCATCGGGCCGACGCCGCCCGGTACGGGCGTTATGAACGCCGCCTTCGGCTCGACCTCGTCAAAGCACACGTCGCCAAAGAATTTGCCGGTCTCGGGGTCACGGTTCATGGCGACGTCGATAACGGCTGCGCCGTCTTTTACCATATCGCCGCGAATAAGCCTCGGCGAGCCTGCCGCGACGATGAGAATATCCGCCTGCCGCGTAAACGACGCAAGATCCTGCGTGCGCCGGTGGCAATATGTCACGGTTGCGTCGGCGTTGAGCAGCATAAGCCCCATCGGGCGGCCGACGATGTTGCTGCGGCCGACTATGACGCAGTGTTTGCCGTCGGGCGAAATGCCGTATTCGTGCAGCATGTCCATTATTCCGGCCGGGGTACACGGCATAAGCGTACCCTCGCCCGTGACCATGCGGCCGACGTTTATAGGGTGGAACGCGTCCACGTCCTTTTCCGGTGCGATCGCGTTTATCACCGCGCGCTCGGATATCTGCTCCGGCAGCGGAAGCTGCACAAGGATGCCGTCAACGCCGTCGTCGGCGTTGAGCTCCGCGATAAGCCGCAGAAGCTCTGCCTCCGACGTTGTGGCCGCGAGGTCGTATCGGCGGCTGTCTATGCCGCACTTGAGGCAGTCGCGCTCTTTATTGCGCACATATATCTGCGATGCCGGGTCGTCTCCGACCAGCACCGCCGCAAGGCAGGGCCTGCGGCTGAGCGCTGCCGCCTCGCTTTTCACCTCCTCGCAGAGCTTCTCCGCGAGCTTTTTTCCGTCTATCAAAACTCCCATATTTTTAGTAGCGCCTTGGCGCACTCCTTATACGTTTATTGCGTGAACCCGGTTCGGAACAATGGTGGAAACCATGCTGTTCCGCGCTCCGGGAGATTGTGCTATATTAGTGCAAATTTCATCTGCACCATGTAGGGAACGGGTTTATCCGTTCCGTCTTTTAGTAGCGTTTTGGCGCTTCTCCTATACATTTATTGCGGCTTCCCGACCGGAAACTGCCGACGAAACCGTAAAACTCTCGCGACGCATTAGTGCGCTGCCGGATTTTGCGGCATCCCATAGTAGGGGCGAGCATTGCTCGCCCGTTTGCAATGGCCTTGCCGGTACCCACAGGTCGGGATACCGCAAAAACCGAATCGGTACACCATAATTATTCATCATTCATTATTCACTCTTCACTGCGGCCAAAGGCCGCTTTACTCCGGGTCGAGGTCATAGCTGCTGAGGTCTATCCTTATCTCCGTGCCCTCTCCGGGAGCGGAAACGGCGGATATCCCGTGCCCGAGCTTGCGGCAGACACGGCGGCAAAGATACAGCCCGAGTCCGCTAGCACGCAGGTCGGCACGGCCGTTGAGTCCCGTGTAGCCCTTATCGAAAATGCGGGGCATATCCTCGGGTGCGATGCCTATGCCCGTGTCGCGTATGCACAGTGTTTTCGGCTCGGCAAGGTATATCCTCACGCTGCCTTCGCGCGTGTATTTAAGCGAATTTGAAAGCACCTGTTCGACGACGAAGGCCAGCCACTTCTCGTCGCTGACAACGCTCGCTCCCGACGGCTCAAGCTCAAGGCTCAGCCGCTTTGAGATAAACTCGCCGGCAAATTTCTTTACCGCGCGGCGAATGAACGGATCAAGCTCAAACTCGCGGATGACATAGTCGCTGCTTTCGGAATCGAGGCGCAGGTACACAAGCGCCATCTCGACATACCGCTCGATGCGCCCAAGCTCGGCCGACAGTCTGCGCGACTCCGGCGAGTCGGAGCCTTCAAGCGTCAGGCGCATGGATGCGATCGGCGTTTTTATCTGATGCACCCACACGGTGTAGTAATCGAGCGTGTCGCTCCAGCGGCGGTGAGCGCTGCGGCTTATCTTTTCGCGGCTTTCGGCCAGAAGCGCGATTATCCGGCGATAGTCGGTATCGTCTATGCTCCTCGCCGGCGGCAGCATCTTCTCCTCTGCGGCGGTGATCTCCGTGAGCGCCATGAACTCGGCATGGCGGCGCTTTGCCTGCGCATAGTCGCGTATGACGAATACGGCCGCCAGCACAAGGCACAGCAGTGCAGGATACGCCACCGCAAGCAGTGGCAGCCCGTAAAGGGCAAAGCTTGCAAAGAATATCGCCGCTGCAAGCGCCGACGCTGCGATAAGCCGCGCATGCTCTTTTAAATACTCGCCAAAAAGTTTCATTTTATCACTCCACGATGTAGCCTACGCCGAATTTCGTCGCGATAAAGCCCTCAAGCCCGGCGGCGTCGAGCTTTTTGCGCAGCCTGCCGACGTTGACGGTCAGGGTGTTCTCGTCCACAAAGCTGTCGGTCTCCCACAGCTTTTCCATGAGCTTTTCGCGGCTGACTACCTTGCCGCGGCTCTGCATAAGGCACAGCAGGATGCGGTATTCGTTTTTGGTCAGCGCAATGCTTTTCCCGTTGTAGGAAAGCGAGTTGTCGTCGGTGTTGAGTATTGCGCCGCGGTGTTCGATGATGGGCATGCCCGGCGCAAAATCATAGCTGCGGCGCAAAATCGCCTGGATCTTGGACATGAGCACGCTGCCGTCAAAGGGCTTTGCGATGAAATCATCCGCGCCCATGCTCATTGCCATGACAATGTTCATGCTGTCGGCCGCCGAGGATATGAATATTATCGGCACCTTCGACACCGCGCGGATCGCGCTGCACCAGTGATAGCCGTTGAAAAACGGCAGGGTTATGTCCAGCAGCACAAGGTGCGGCGAAAAGGCTGCAAACTCGCCCATAACATTGCGCAGATCGTCCGCGCAGCGCACCTCAAGTCCCCAGGCCTCGGCCTGCCGCTTTATGCCCTCAGCTATGCCGGGGTCGTCCTCGACGATAAAGATACGGTACATTTATTTTTCCTCAAATATCTCTTCGGCAAGCTCGGCCGCATCCTCGACGCAGCCGCGGCACGGACGGAGCACAACGCCGGTGTCGCGCCCCTTTAGCTCGCGGCAGAACACCGAGCCGTTTTTCGCCTCGAATCTGCGCAGAAGCTCGGCGGCCTTGTCCGACGCCTTTCCGTCGAGCGCGGCAGGATCGTCCTCATTAAGCTGTCCGCTTGCCATATTCATCGCGGCAACCGCGCCCAAAAGCGCGCCGCAGTATTTGTATGCGCCGCCGCCGTAGCGGCGAGTGAGTGCCTTCATCTCATCCTCGCTCACGCCGGCCTTGTCGCAGAACGCGCAGCCGACGGCCATCGCGCAGTTGCAGCCCGAGGCATGGTACTGCGCGGCAAGCTCCTTTTTGCTCATAGCTTATCCCTCCGGTATTCTTTATAATAATATATCATAAACCATAGCACTGCCCCATGTCAAACACCATACACTCAAACGGTTTGTGTTGACACGGGGCTTTATACATAATATACTAATTGTAATGATAAATCTTGAACAAACTAATATTTTTTAATAATGGGGAGGAAAAATGAAAGACTTAAAGCACCTTATCTACTTCGAGCACCTGCTCGACGAGGCGGCAAACGAGCTCGTCATGCAGGCGGTGTCGGAGGGGAAGCACGCGGTGGGCTACACCTGCTATCACATGCCCGAGGTCCTGCTCAACCTTGACAACTGCTTTTCCGTCCGAATGAGAGCGCCGCGCACAGGCTCGCTGGAGATATCGACCTACTACATGACAAACTATCTGTGCGGCTACACCAAGGCGCTTGTCGAGCGCGGCATCGAGGGCGGCTACAACTTCCTGTCGGCGCTTGCCGGCGGCGAGACGTGCACCGAGATGAACCGCACGCTCGAGCATTTTGAGGTCTTGCAGCTGGTGAAGAACGAAAATTTCTTCGTGTCCTTCATCGACGTGCCGTTCAAGGTCACGCCCCACGGCCTCGAGCATTACAAAAACCAGATCACCAAAAAGGTGCTTGAGCCGCTGCACGAGAGATACGGCACGGACATTTCCGATGCTTCCATACGCAAGGCCGTTGCCGAGCACAATGAGGTCTGCCGCATCATAACCGAGATCGGCGATATGCGCAAGCTCGCCAATCCTCCCATAACGGGCTATGAGTTCCACGTTTTGTGCCTTGTTTCCTACTGCTGCCCGAAGGCGCTTATAATCGACAAGCTGCGCGAAACGCTCGAGGAGGTCAAAACTCGCGTTTCCGACACGAAGCCTGCGCATCGCGCACGCGTCGTAGTTGTCGGAAGCGAGATAGACGATCTCGACTTCACGCGCACCGTCGAGCAGTCCGGCGCGCTCATCGTTGCCGACCGCTTCTGCTTCGGCTCCTTCCCCGGCAGACAGGAGATCGTTCTCAGCGACTCCGAGCCTGCGCTCGACCAGATCTGCCGCTTTTATCAGGAAACGAGCCAGTGTCCGCGCTATATGTCGCAGGATAAGGTCCACGGCCGATACGAATTTGTCGATAAGCTTGCCAAGGAGTACAATGCCCAGGGCATTATCTATGAGCAGATGAAGTTCTGTGAATTTTGGGGCTATGAGCGCGCGCTTGCCTCGCACGTCATGACCGAGCTGTATAATTATCCGACCGTCTGCGTTGACAGGGAATACACCGGCAACGCGTCCGGCCAGCTGCGCACGCGCGTTCAGGCGTTTGTCGAGAGCCTCGAGATAAAACAGATCCACAAGGAAAAGGGAGGGCGCTGACATGGCAGAAAAACCGAGAAATCTTGGACTTAGCTACATAGATAAGACCGGCGTTCGCCGCTGGCGCGAGTGGCGCGGCATCAAGGACACGCTCGTTGACTACGGTTGGTGGTGCGTCATGTGGAAGGACATGATAAAATTTGTTCTCCAGTCGCCGATTCAGGTCGTCAAGGGCATTTTCCGCTATCGCTGGATGTTGACCTACCTCACGCTGCCGCAGTTTATCGACCGCCAGCTCGAGGGTATGCGCGGCGTGCAGCTTCGCGCAGGCCACGCGCTGTATGACATAATAATAAAGCATACTATCGACATCATTGCCGATTCCTTCAACGCCGATCAGAACATCGGCGGCAAAAAATCGCTTGCCGACCGCATCGTCTGCTTTGACGAGCTTGTTCCTACCGAGCTTATGGCAGGCTTCCCGAACCTCATCGGCATTCCCGTGCAGACCATACCCATCTTCCTGTCCTCGATGATAAATCAGCAGCTTCCGCCGGTGTATCTCGATGCGATAGAGAATTTCGGCGTACCTGCCGACGTGTGTCCTCTGCCGTCTGCCGAGGCCGGCGTTGCCGCCGAAGGCGATTTCCCGATCTTCGGCAAGTGCTTCATCGCCTGCAACATGCCCTGCGACGGCAGCATCATGACCACGTCGTTCCAGGATCGCTATTTCAAGCTGCCGACCTACTGCCTCGGCGTTCCGCTGCGCTATAACGACGATGTTGACGCGCAGAAGTACGCCGTCGAGGAGCTGCGCGGCTGCATAAAGTTCATTGAGGAGCACACCGGCGAGAAGTTTGACTGGGACGCCTTTGCCAAAGCTCTCGAGAGCTATAACGAGGTGACGCGCTTCCATCTCGACCTGTGGGAGATAAACCGCACCGATCATCCGCAGGTGACCGGCCCAACGCCGTGGCTGTACCGCATGTACACCTATCATCTGCACGGCGGCATGGATCAGCGCTTCAACAAGGCCGATAAAAGAGTACACAAGCTCATGACCGACGCTTACGAAAAGCGCCTGCCGTGCTCGGCCGAAATGCGCCACAAGGCGCTCGTCTGGTCGTGCCCGGCAAACTACTACACGAACTTCTCCAACTGGCTCGAGCAGTGCTGGGGCATAGTTTCCGTCATGGACATGGAAACGCATATTTCGCAGGTCATTATCGACACCTCCACGCCCGAAACGATGCTCGAGGGCGTTGCACTGACCTATCAGCGCGCGACCATGCGCAAGCACACCAAGGGCGGCTATCGCAACGCCGTTGACGAGATGTGGCGCGTCGCCGAGGAGTATAACGTCGACACCATCATCATGTACGACCAGATCTCCTGCAAGGGCATGGACGGACTTCAGGGCATTTTCGACGAGCAGGCGCGCGAGCGAAACATCAATTTCATCTGGGTGCAGCAGGATCTCATGGATCCGCGCACGATCTCGCGCCGTGATATGCGCCGCCAGGTCAACCAGTACATGACCAGCGTTCTGCGCGAAACACCCGTCGATCCCACCCTCCTCGACTTCGACGACTGCGACGCTTTTTAGAGGCGATTTGACGCAGCTACGGATACGGTGATTTCCGGTGTCCCGGTTCGAGACAATGGTATAAACCGTGGCTGCCTCGCGTAACACAAGTGCGCTGCCGGGTTGCGTGGCAGTCGCGGTTTCCACCAATGTCCCGAACCGGGCTACCGCAATAAATGTATCCTCGGCTGCGCTAAATCGCCACTAAAAAAACCTTGACAAATGGGGAGGTTTTTGATATTCTATTGTGGCGCTCCAAAGACAGCAGGTGACTTATGGTGTAAATCCTGCCGAGGATGGCATCATATTTTTGATTGCTTACAACCTTCGTGTCTTTGTGCACGGAGGTTTTCTTTATGAGCGTGAACATCAGTGTGGAGGTGAAAAACACACATGCCTAACGCAAAAGTTCTCAGCGAGAAGCAGGCGATAGTAGAAGCACTCGTCGAGCGCATCAACGCAGCAAGCGCAGGTATTCTGGTTGACTACCAGGGTATCACCGTGGCCGAAGATACGGCTCTGCGTACCGAGATGCGCAAGGAGGGCGTTGACTACACCGTCGTCAAGAACACCCTTACCAGGATCGCTATCGACAAGGTCGGAATGAACGAACTTGATCCCGTCCTCAACGGCAGCACATCCATGGCAACCAGCACCGAGGACCCCATCGCTCCGTTCCGTATCATCAGCGATTACTCCAAGAAGCTCGGCGATAAGTTCAATATCAAAGCAGCTTTCATGGAGGGCAAGATCCTCAGCGAGCAGGAGATAGCAGAGCTGTCCACGCTCACCAGCAAGAACGACCTGTACTCGAAGCTGGCAGGCTCCCTGAATGCAATCATGGGCGGCCTTGCAGTTGCTCTGAGCGAAGTCGTCGAGCAGAAGGGCGGCGCAGCCGCTCCGGCAGAAGCAGCAGAATAATCGGCTGCATCAAACATTAAAATTTGGAGGAAATTATAATGGCAAGCGAAAAAATCACCGCCATGATCGACGAGATCAAGGCTCTTTCCGTTCTCGAGCTCAAGGAGCTCGTTGATGAGATCTGCGAGACCTTCGGCGTTTCCGCAGTAGCAGCAGCAGCTCCCGCAGCAGGCGGCGCAGCAGAGGCTGTCGCAGAGAAGACCGAGTTCGACGTTGTTATGACCAGCTTCGGCGCAGAGAAGATCAAGGTCATCAAGGAGATCCGCGGCATCACCGGTCTTGGCCTGGCAGAGGCAAAGGCAATGGTCGAGAAGGTTCCCGTTGCTGTCAAGGAAGGCATTTCCAAGGAAGACGCAGAGGCTCTCAAGGCTCAGCTCGAGGCAGTCGGCGCAGCAGTCGAGATCAAGTAAGAAATTACTTAAACAAGCAAAAAACTCCGAACGATTTCGTTCGGAGTTTTTCTTTTTAGCCGCGTCAATGCGCCTCTAAAAATTCGCCTCTAAAGAGGCAGGGCGTATTTTTCGGAGTAGCGGCGGTAGTGCTCGGCAAATTCGGGAACATCCTTGCGCTCGTGCTGCGTTTCGTGGGCGCTGAGCGTGTGCTTTTTCAGATCGAGCACGCACAGAGCGACGTTGGAGCAGTGGTCGGACGCGCGCTCGAGGTTCGTCAGGAGGTCTGACCACACAAAGCCGGCCTCAATGCTGCACTCACCCTTTTTCATACGCAGGATATGCCGCGTGCGCAGCTCATCTTTCAGGTCGTCCACGACCTGCTCAAGCGGCTCGACGCAGGAAGCCGCCTGTACGTCGTTTTCGGCAAATGCCTTGACTGCGAGATCCATGACCTCGCCGACGGCAGCCGACATGACCGACAGCTCGTACTTTGCGCTGCGTGAAAATTCAAGCTGCTTGTCGTGCATCTCCTCGGCGGACTCAATGATGTTCACCGCGTGGTCGCCGATGCGCTCAAAATCGCCGATGAGCTTCAAAAGCTCAGTGACCTCCTCGCTGGCGGTATCGCTGAGCGGCTCCGCGCCGAGCTTGAGCAGATATGTTCCGAGCATGTCCTCGTACTTGTCCGTTTCGTCCTCGCTCTCGCGCACTTCCTTCGCGGCCTTGGGGTCAAACTCCATGACGCAGTCGATGGCCTTTTTCAGCGCGCCGGATGCATAGTATGCCATGTCCTCGGCGACAACGCTGCACTGCTCAAGTGCGAGCGGCGGCGTTGCGAGAAGGCGCTCGTCGAGCGTGACCTCGGCGTCCTTTTTCTTGCCGTCGGGAACGAGACGGATCGCGAGCTTTTCAAGCAGCCCGGATGCCGGCAGCAGCAGAGCAGTGCAGGCGACGTTGAACGCCGTGTGCGCGATCGCGATGCCGTACATCGTTGCGCTCTCGCCGAGTATTGCCGGAGCTGCAACGGCGCGGACAATGCAGAACACCATGAGCCACACCACCGTGCCGATGACGTTGAACGACAGGTGGACGATAGCCGCGCGCTTTGCGTTGCGGCTCGTGCCGACGGAGGAGATCAGCGCAGTGACGCAGGTGCCGATGTTCTGGCCCATTATGATGGGGATGGCTGCGGCGTAGCTCACCTGTCCGGACAGCGCCAGAGCCTGAAGAATGCCGACGGATGCCGAGCTTGACTGGATGATCGCGGTAAGCGCCGCGCCGGCGAGGACGCCCAGCAGCGGATTTGTGAAGGCTATAAACATTTGCCTGAATACAGGGACCTCGCGCAGTCCGGAGACCGCGCCGGACATGGTGTCCATGCCGAACATGAGCGTCGCAAAGCCCAGCAGGATCATTCCGGTGTCGTTTTTGCGGCTGTCCTTGCTGAACATATACATTATTATACCGATAAGCGCGAGCACCGGTGTGAACGACGTGGGCTTGAGAAGCTGAACCCACACAGCGTCGCCGCTTATGCCGCCGAGGCTCAGCAGCCACGCGGTCACGGTCGTGCCGATATTTGCGCCCATGATAACGCCGATCGCCTGCTTGAGCGTCATAAGTCCCGAGTTTACAAAGCCGACGACCATAACGGTCGTGGCCGATGAGCTTTGTATAACAGCCGTGACGACAAGGCCGGTCAGAAAGCCGGTCATTGTCTTGCCGGTCATCTTGCCCAGCGTCGTGCGCAGGCGGCTGCCCGCGCGGCGCTCGAGTGCCTGACCCATTATGTTCATGCCGAACAGAAACAGGCACAGCCCGCCTATCATCTCCAGCGCGTCAAATATGTCCATAAATTACCTCTCTTACATTTTACAATCCATTTTACAATTCATTTTACAATCACCATTTTAGCCCCAGTTTATCAAATCAATAATCCGCACATTGTAAAATCCCCGTAAAGTTTTTTAGAGGCGAATTTTTAGAGGCGATTTTGCGCACCTACCAATACGCATATCTCTGGTAGCCCGGTGTCGGAGCAACGGAGCAAACCATAGCTGCCTCGCGTAACACAAGTACAATGCTAAATTTCGCACCGCACCACATTGGGCTGCACTGATCGTAGGGGCGAGCATTGCTCGCCCGTGTGTTATGGTTTTGGTTGTACCCACCGGTCGTGCTGACGCAGTATCCGTATCGGTATCAGCGTAAATACGCCTCTAAAAAACCGTATCGGCAATTATTCACTATTAATTATTCATCATTCATTATTCATTGGGGCGGTCGCAGACCGCCCCCCTTTTTGCCTTCCCCTGCACCTTGTAGGGAACGGATTTATCCGTTACGCTTGTCACGGTTTTGCCAGTACTAAAATAGAATCGTAGGGGCGATCATTGATCGCCCGGTTCAATAATGTGGCGGTTAGCACCGCAGATTTAATAACACCTCATCCGTCACCAAAGGCGACACCTTCCCCTCAAGCTACGCAGGGGAAGGCAATTGGGTGCGGCGCAAATTTTGCACTAATATAGCACAATCCAATGTAGCGCGAGGCAACTGCGGTTTCCACCGCACCCTCGAACCGGGCTACCGCAATAAATGTATCCGCAATATTTTAATGCGCCTCTAAAAATACGGTTTCCACCATTGTCATGAACCGGGATACCGCAAGGCTCAGCATCGCACTTGCGTAGCACGAGGCAAATACGGTTTACTCCGCAGTCCCGAACCGGGCCACCAGAGATATATGTATCGGTAGGTGCGTCAATGCGCCTCTAAAAAGCCTCTGAAGATTTTTTAAGCTCTTCGAGGATCTCGGCGAGGAGCTGCTCGGTGGTGGGCGCAGACTCTTCCTCGGGCTCCGGCTCCTCGATCTTTTTCTCGGTCATGGCGCGTGCCTTGTTAAACAGCTTGAGGATGATAAACACCACAAGCGACATGAGCAGGAAATCAATGACGACGGCTACGAAGTTGCCGAAGCCGATGGTTATCGCCTCCTGCACGACGGTGCCGTTTTCGACGATCTCGGGGCGAACGATGAGGTTGAGAGCGCTCATATCGCGCGTGCCGAACAGCCAGCTTATGAACGGCATGAACAGGTCGTTTACGAGAGAAGTTGTTATCTTGCCGAAAGCCGTTGCGACGATGACGCCGACGGCCATATCAAGCACGTTGCCGCGCATGATAAATTCCTTGAACTCAGACAGAAACTTTTTCATATCTTAACTCCCTATGTATGTAGTTTCAGATCACTTTTTGCACGGAATGAGAACTTCCTTGCCGCCCATGTAGGGGCGCAGCACCTCGGGAATGGTGACGCTGCCGTCGGCCTGGAGATGGTTTTCGAGGAAGGCGATGAGCATGCGCGGCGGCGCAACGACGGTGTTGTTGAGGGTGTGCGGCAGATACATCTTGCCGTCCTCGCCTTTGACGCGGATCTTGAGTCTGCGCGCCTGAGCGTCGCCGAGGTTCGAGCAGGAGCAGACCTCGAAATACTTCTTCTGACGCGGCGACCACGCCTCGATATCGCAGGACTTGACCTTGAGGTCGGCCAGATCGCCCGAGCAGCACTCGAGCTGACGCACGGGTATCTCAAGATTGCGGAACAGCTCGACGCTGTAGCGCCACATCTTTTCGTACCAGTCGCGGCTCTCCTCGGGCTTGCAGACGACGATCATCTCCTGCTTTTCAAACTGGTGGATGCGGTAAACGCCGCGCTCCTCGATGCCGTGCGCGCCCTTTTCCTTGCGGAAGCAGGGGCTGTAGCTCGTCAGGGTCTGCGGCAGGCTCGCCTCAGGCAGGATCTGGTCGATGAACTTGCCGATCATCGAGTGCTCGCTGGTGCCGATGAGGTAGAGATCCTCGCCCTCGATCTTGTACATCATCGCATCCATATCCGTCTGGCTCATGACGCCCTCGACGACGTTGCCGTGGATCATGAACGGCGGTATGCAGTAGGTAAAGCCCTTGTCGATCATGAAGTCGCGGCCGTAGGCCGTCACTGCCGAGTGCAGGCGCGCGATATCGCCCATGAGATAGTAAAATCCGCTGCCGGAAACGCGGCCGGCTGAGTCCATGTCAACGCCGTTGAAGCTCTCCATGATCTCGGTGTGATAGGGAATGTCGAAATCGGGAACGGCAGGCTCGCCGAAGCGCTCGACCTCAACGTTTGCCGAGTCGTCCGGGCCGATGGGAACGGAGGGGTCGATGATGTTCGGGATGGTCAGCATGATCTTGCGGATGCGCACGGCAAGCTCGTCGTGCAGCGTCTCAAGCTCGGCAAGGCGGTCGGCGTTTGCCTTGACCTGCGCCTTTGCCTCCTCGGCCTCGGCAAGCTTCGAGGGGTCCTTCTTCGCCTGACCCATGAGCTGTCCGACCTTTTTCGACAGCGCGTTGCGGCTTGCGCGCAGCTCGTTTGCCTCGGTCATCGCCGCGCGGTACTTCACGTCAAGGTCAATGACCTCGTCCACCAGCGGCAGCTTCTCGTCCTGAAACTTCTTTTTGATGTTTTCCTTTACTGTATCCGGGTTTTCGCGGACAAATTTTATATCGAGCATTGTTATTTCTCCTTTTACTTAATTATTTCTTCCCAGCTGCGGCCCATGCGCGCGAGATTTGATATCAGCGCCTCGCGGTCGTCGCTGTCATAAAATTCCAATATTATCCTGCCGCCCTTGCGCTTTTGCTCGAGCGCGACCTTGCGCGCAAGCGACCGGCTGAGGTAATCCTCGGTCTCGGCTATGTAATCGACCATAAGCGCGTCGGTTTTGGACTCGGCTTCCGGCTCCTCGGCGAGCTTTTTGAGCGTTTTCGCCGCAAGCTGCTCGGTCTTTCGCACGGAAAGGCCGCCGTCGATGACTGCCCGAGCGGCTTTTAGCTGCTCTGCCGGGTCGCTTATAGGAAGCAGTGCGCGCGCATGCCCTGCCGACAGCGTTCCGTCCTCGACCAGAGGCAGAACCTCCTTGCTCAGGCTTAAAAGACGCATTGCGTTTGCGATCGCCGGACGCGATCGCCCCACGCTTTTGGACGCTTCCTCCTGCGTCAGGCCGTATTCCTCGATAAGGCTTTTGTAGCCGAGTGCTTCCTCGATGGGGTTTAGATCCTCGCGCTGGAGATTTTCGACCAGTGCAAGCTCGGCGACTCGGCGGTCGTCGGCTTCGATGACGCGCACCGGCACCTCGACAAGCCCGGCCATGCGGCAGGCGCGCCAGCGTCGCTCGCCGGCGATTATCTGATAAAATCCGCCCTCGCGCCGGCGCACGGTGATCGGCTGGATCAGGCCGTACTGCGCGATGGAGTCGGCAAGCTCCTGCAAAGCGTCGTCGTCAAAGCGATTTCGCGGCTGCTCGGCGCGCGGCTCGACCTTTGCTATCGGAGCGTAGATCAGCTCGCCTTCGTTCTCGTTATTGAGAATATCATCGCCGAAAAGCTCGCTGAGGCCGCGCCCGAGACCTTTTTTCGTATCCTTGGCCATATTTAGCTCCTTTTCCTGTACTTTTCGCGCAGCAGAAACTCGTCGGCGAGCTTCATGTATGCGCGGCTGCCCTTGCCGATACGGTCATACGCAACGCCCGGCTTTCCGTGGCTCGGCGCTTCCGACAGGCGCACGCTGCGCGGTATGACCGTTTCGTAGACCTTTGCACCGAAGTATTCCTTCAGCTCAAACGCCACCTGCTGCGTCAGATTTGTTCGCGCATCGTACATGGTCATGACGATGCCCTGTATGCGCAGCGAGGGGTTCAGCCGCTTGTTGCACATGCGTATCGTCGTCATGAGGTCGGCGATGCCCTCGAGCGCGTAGTATTCGCACTGCATGGGGATTATCACGTTGTCGGCCGCGACGAGCGCGTTGAGCGTCAGCAGCTCGAGCGACGGCGGACAGTCGATGAATATGTAGTCGTAGTCGTTGTAGACCATTTGAAGCGCGTTTTTCAGAACAAACTCGCGCTTTTCCTGCCGCACAAGCTCGACCGACGCGCCGGACAGCTCCTTATTTGACGGGATCACGTCGCCATACGGCGTATGACGGATGCAGTCGAGAGTGTCGGCGTTTTTGATCAGCAGCTCATACGCGCCGGGAGTCGAGTTCTTGTCCACGCCCATGCCCGACGTTGAGTTGCCCTGTGGGTCGCAATCGACGAGCAGAACGCGCTTGCCTTTCATTTTCAGCGCGCAGGCAAGGTTAACGCAGGTCGTTGTCTTGCCGACGCCGCCCTTTTGGTTGGCTATCGCAATGATTCTTGACATAGTCTCACCTCTTGCGGCTATTATATCAAGTCTGCGCCTGTATTTCAATGTTTCACATGAAACATTTGAAAATTTTTTGCCTGTGTTTCACGTGAAACAGGCAGGACGGCGTTTCACGTGAAACATCACTCGATGAGCGCGTCGATGTCCTCAATGCCGAGACCCCTGTGCAGCGCAAGGTCAATGCCGTAAGCGATGAGCTTTGAGGCCGAGCGCACAAGCTCGTCGATATTTCGCGGCGTGACGAAAAGGCTCTGCGCGTCGGCGCTGTCGCTGAGCGCCGCAGCATCTGCGACCGTCGGAACGCCGATGGCGATCACCGGACAGCCGAGGTAGGCTTCACTTATCTCGGCGCGGTCGTTGCCTACGCCGCTGCCCGGGGAAATTCCCGTGTCGCAAAGCTGAATGCTGCGGCAAAGCCTGCGCATCTCGCCGCTTGCGAGCGCATCGACTGCAATAACGCAGTCGGGGCGCACAAGCTCGCACATGCTGCGTATTGCCTGCGCGCTTTCAATGCCGGTCGTGCCCAAAACACCGGTGCGCACCACGGATACGGACGAAAACGCCGCAAAATCCTGCGGAAGCGAGGATTTCAGGTGCCGCGTGACGATAATTCCGTCGGCTGTAAGCGGCCCGACCGCGTCGGGAGTCACGGCGCGGTTGCCCAGACAGGCGATTAGATAGCTCTGCGCGCGCTCTACCGCCTCGAAGCTTTTCAGGAGATCGCGCAGCGCCGCCGCGCAGTCCGGGAAGCTCTGTCCGCGCCGCGTAACATAATCTGCCATTTCGAGCGTGAGGTATTTGCCCATAGGCTTGCCCAGCGCCTCGGCTCCTGCCTCGGAGGATATCACAACGCGGCTGACCTCGCAGCCGTGCAGCGAAAGCGTGTCGGCGAAAACGCCCTCGGGTGCTTTGTCCAGCCGCCCGACTGCCTCTGCGGCCAGGTCTGTGCGCGCAAATTTATTCTGCATGCTCCACCTCAACATAACAAGATATAGTGGTAGTTTTACCCTCGACGGCACAAGCGATACATTTATTTATAAAAAAGCGGAAAAAGTAAAGAAAAAGCTTGCAATTTCAGTGCTTTGATGATAAACTAATTATCCGCGAGCGTCTACTCGCGTTTCGTTACGTTATTCAGTCCCAACGGCAGTAACCGCCAGAACGGAAAATCAGTCTGGCAGCCGGCGTAAACCGGCGGTTTTCGCCGGAAAAGTCCGTAGACTTTTGTTACTAAGTTACAAGGAGGTGCAACAACGATGCCCAACATTAAGTCCGCAATGAAGAGAGACGCAAAGAGCAAGGAGCTGCGCGCAAAGAACCGCGCCGACAAGACCGCTCTTAAAACCGTCATGAAGAAGTTCGACGCAGCCGTCGCAGGCGGCGACAAGACCGTCGCAGCAGAGAGCTACAAGGTCGCAGTCAAGGCAGTGGACAAGGCAGCCTGCAAGGGTCTTATCCACAAGAACAACGCAGCTCACAAGAAGAGCGCTATGACCGTCGCACTCAACAAGATGGATTGATCTCAATACCATATAAAAAACCTCGTCCTCCACGGACGAGGTTTTTTTAGTGGCGAATTTTTAGAGGCGCATTGACGCACCTTCCGATACGTTTTTTGCGGTTGCCCGGTTCGGAACATTGGAATAAACCGTGACTGCTACGCAACCCGGCAGTGCAAGCTGCATATTGCGGTCGCCCGGTGTCGAAGTTGCGGAGGAAACCGCAACATGCGGAACAGGCAAGCCTGTTCCCTACAGGATAATGTGGCGCCTACGGCGCGGATATAATAACACCTCATCTGCCGCAAGCGGCATCTTCCCCTCAATCTCCGCAAGGGGAAGACAAAAAGGGTGCGCTGCAAAACTCAGCACTGCACTAACGCAGCGCGAGGCAAATATGGTTTCCTCAGCACCCTCGAACCGGGCAACCGCAATATGCGTATCCGTAGCAGCGTCAAAGCGCCTCTGAAAAAATAAAAAGAGCGTAAGTCCGGTTTGGACTTACGCTCTTTTTGCTACACAACATGTGTGATTATAGCAGATTTTTTGAAAAAGTCAAACGTTTTTGCGCCTTATGCCATGGCCTCGTTCTGCTCTTTCTTAGCCATGATAAACTCGTATGCGGTCAGTCCGCCGACGAGGATGAGGCCGATCGCGTCGGTCTTCCAGCCTGGGATGATGAGGGTCAGACCGCCGACGATGAACAGGATGCGGAACAGCCAGTTGAGCTTGCGCTTGACAAAGCCGTTTAGGCCGGCTGCGACGCCGTAGATACCGAGCATCGCGCTCAGGCAGATGGTGACGATATCGACCCAGCTCTCAACATCAACAAAGAGCATCGAGGGGCTGTAAGCGAAAACATAGGGGACGATGAACGCGGCGATGGCGAGCTTTGTCGCATTGACGCCGGTTTTCATCGGGTTTGACTTTGCTATCGCGCTGCCGGCATAGGCTGCAAGCGCAACAGGCGGAGTGATATCGGCGACGATGCCGAAATAGAACACGAAGAAGTGAGCCGCGACCGTGGGCACGCCGAGCTTCATGAGGATGGGCGCGCAGGTTGCCGCCATGATGCAGTAGTTAGCCGTGGTGGGAACACCCATGCCGAGGATGATGCAGCAGATCATGGTCAGGAACAGGCCGATGATAAGGGTGTTGCCGGACAGGGCGACGATGGCGGTGATGAGCTTGGAGGCAAGACCGGTTACGGTGATGCAGCCTGCGATGATACCTGCCATTGCGCAGGCGACGGCGACTGTGATGGTGCCCTTGCCGCCGGCTTCGAGAGCTTCGAGGAACTTTGCCGGAGTAAGGCGGCTGTCCTTATTGATAACGCCGACCACGATGGCCGCAATGATGGACAGTGCCGCTGCCTTCTGCATGGTGTAAACGTTCAGGCTGACGAGAACGACCAGCAGAACGATGGGGATGAGCAGATAGCTCTTGACGGCAAGCTCCTTGCCGGGAACCATTTCGCTGCGCGGAATGCCCTTGAGGCCGAGCTTCTTTGCTTCGAGGTGGACCGCAATGAATATACCTGCAAAGTACAGGAACGCCGGGAGTATCGCCTTGAGCGCGATCTCGCCGTAAGAAATGCCGACATACTCGGCCATCAGGAACGCAGCCGCGCCCATGATGGGGGGCATGATCTGGCCGCCGGTGGATGCAGCGGCTTCAACGGCGCCTGCAAACTCGGGCTTGTAGCCGGTCTTTTTCATCATGGGGATGGTGACGGAGCCGGTGGTGACGGTGTTGCCGACCGAGGAGCCGGAAACCATGCCGCACAGAGCCGAGGATATGACCGCGACCTTTGCCGGGCCGCCGGAGGAAGCACCGGCTACCTTGTTTGCAAGGTCGATGAAGAACTTTGCGATACCTGTGCGCTCAAGGAACGCGCCGAAGACGATAAATACGACGATGAACTTTGCGCAGACGTTTATCGGGGTGCCGATAACGCCGCCGGTGGTGTAGAACAGCGTGTAGATCACGCGGCCGAGAACGAGCTGGATATCCATGCCCTTGGAGAGCATGCTCCAGAACGTGTACACGACCAGTGCGCCGGCAACGCACAGGATGGGAACGCCGACGCATCTGCGGCACAGCTCGACAAGGGAGAGAATGCCGACAATGCCGATGACAATGAAGGTCGGGGTCATTTTCGACGCGCTGGTCAGCACGGCGATTATGGAGTCAAAGTTGAACGCATAATAGAAGAAGCAGGCAGAGCCCACGATCATGATGATCCAGTCAAACCACGGGATGTAGTTTTCCTTGACATGGTGCTTGCTCATGGGGTAGTACAAAAAGCCCATGAGGTCAACGCAGCCGAGGAAGATCATGAGGCGGACCTCAAGCGACGCCGTGCTCCATAGGGTCGAGAAAATGCAGTAGACCGAGAACAGCGCCATGATGCAGCGGATGACTATCTGCGGCGCGCCCGTCCAGATACGGGTGTTCGACTCGCGGTCATACTTTTTCATGACCTCATCGACCTCGGCAGCGGAAACGGTCTCAAGCTCATCGGACGATGCGCTGTCAGTCTTTATCTCCTCAGCCGGAGCCGTCGGATCCTTTTTCTTGGACAGAGACATACGAGAACAATCCTTTCATTCCGATGCTTTGTTGAGCTCAGGGGGTCTCTGAACTCAACAAAGCACCGGGAGTCTTTGTTGTAATGCATTTACTGCAATGACTACGGCACAAAAAAGTGCCGTAGTCATTAATTATACTTTAGTTTTGCGTTAAGATGCCGTTAAACTTATGCGGCGGTGTTAACGGTGATGTCCTTCTCCGCGAAGTACTTTGCAGCACCGGGATGGTACGGTACGTCGGTGATGGAAGAAGCAAAGTCAAGGCTCAGCTCTGCCTTCTTTGCGTGGCCGATCTCGTCGATGTTATTGAAGATAGCGGAAACAAAGTTGTAGATAGCTGCCTCGGAAACGTCGTTGCGAGCGATGACGACTGCTGCAACAGCAACGGTGGTCACGTCTTCGGGAGTGTTGTAGACGTCCTTGGAGATGGTGTACTCTTTGTAGTAGGGGCTGGAAGCGATCAGGCTGTCAACGTGCTCCTTGTCGAGGGAGACGAGGTAGACCTGCTTGCCGGTGCCGAGGTCCTGAATTGCGGGGGTGGGAGCGCCTGCGACAACGAATGCTGCGTCGATCTTGCCGTCCTTGAGGCTGTCTGCGGAATCGCCGAAGTCAAGATACTCTGCCTTGATGTCGTTTTCGGTCAGGCCGTATGCGCCGAGGAGGTCAAGTGCGTTGAAGTAAACGCCCGAGCCCTTTGCGCCGATGGAAACGGTCTTGCCCTTGAGGTCGGCAACGGTCTTGATGTCGGGATTGAGGGTCACGATCTGGACCTGCTCCATGTAAAGAGCTGCGACTACGGAGAAGTCGGTCACTTTTTCGGTGAAGAGCTTCTCGCCGTTGTAAGCATAGCTCATAACGTCGGACTGTACGAAGCCGAGCTGAGCTGCGCCTGCGTGGATATCCTCAACGTTTGCCTGAGAACCCTTGCTGACGACTGCGGTAACGGTGGTAGAGGTCTTATCGGAGACCTGCTGTGCCAGAACGGTGCCGAAGGCATAGTAGGTGCCCTGCTCGCCGCCGGTCACGAAGTCGAGGCTGACTTTTCCGTCATCCTTTGCGTCGGTGCCGCCGTTATCTCCGCTGTTCGAGCAAGCGCACAGCGCGAAGACCATAACAACAGCCAGAAGCATAGCTATTATTCTTTTCATTATGTTTTTCCTCCTGTTGAATCTGAATTTTCTGTTTTGAATAATGTCATCTGTAAAAATTCATCACAAATGTAGTATACACTCTCCGGAGTGGCATTTCAAGTCCAAAAATGAAATTCGGACTTTGGAAATTTGCAAAAAATTTCGCAAGCTAATGTATTTTTAATTAAATTTTTGCCGTTTTTTCGAGCACTTTTGCAATATCTGCTCACTATTTTGCAATTTGGGACTATATGTAGTTGCAAAACCGTGGGATGCGCTCCTGCAAGTTTTATTCTTGCAAATTGCATTTTCGTCATTCTGCCCTATTTTGCCGGTCGCTTATTGTTGCTTTTTTACATGGTTTTTGAAGAAAAGACTTGCATATTATCGATGCTCATGTTATATTGTTCTCATCTCAAAAACATATGTTTTTGACTGAAAGACACATAAAGGCGGTAAAGATATGAACATTGCACTTTTGGGCTGCGGAGTTGTCGGCGGCGGCGTTCTGGAGATCGCGGATAAGCGCGCGGATATGTCGGTCAAATACGTTCTCGTGCGCAGGGACAAGCCGGAGCTTGGCGCAAAGGCCGTTAAGGACATAAACATTATATTAAATGATAAAGAGGTCGATACTGTCGTCGAGGTCATGGGCGGCCTGTCGCCGGCGTTTGAATACGTCGCGGCGGCGATGAGAGCCGGCAAAAACGTCGTTACGGCAAATAAGCACCTTGTTGCACATTATTATAAAGAACTTGTCTCGCTTGCGGCAGAATGCGGCGTTGCGTTCCGCTGCACACCGGCAGTCGGCGGCGGCATTCCGTGGCTGGTCAATCTCGAACGCGTAAAGCGGCTCGACAGCGTGCAGTCGTTCTGCGGCATCATGAACGGAACGACGAACTTCATCCTCGACGCGATGCACACCGACGGCTCGGACTTTTCCGAGGTCCTCGCCGAGGCGCAGAAGCTCGGCTATGCCGAGGCTGACCCTTCCGCAGACATCGACGGACTGGATATCCAGCGCAAAGCCGTCATATCTGCAAACGTTGCGTTCGATGCCTGCCTTTCGGAAGCGGACGTTCCCGTGTTCGGCATCCGCAGCATTTCATCCTGCGACATTGCCGCGGCCGAGAGCAGATCGCGCATCTGCAAAATGCTCGCCTTCGGCGAAAAGAGCGCGTCGGGCGCCGTGAGCTGCTATGTTGAGCCGTGCTTTGTGCCCTCGGGCGAGCTTGAGGCTGCGGTCTCGACAAATCGCAACGTCATTTCATTTGTCACCGAGCTTACCGGCAAGGAGAGCTTCTACGGTCAGGGCGCCGGGCGCTACCCCACCGCGTACAACGCCGTGGCCGACTGCGCCGACATAATCGGCGGCGTGAAGAGCTTCTACACCTCGCTCGTGCGCGACGTTCCCGTTGACAACAACGTTGCTTCGCACCCGTACTATGTGCGCTTTTCCGGCAGCGACGAGTTTTTAAGCTCGATCGAAGCGGAAAAATGCGGCGAGGGTGTTGTAACGATGCCCGTTCCCGTTGCGAAAATGCATGCATGGGCAGCAAAGGCAAAGGAGGCAGACCCCGGAGTGTTCATAGCCGGGCTCATATAATTACAATGTTAAAGGTTGCAAAATTCGGCGGCTCGTCAATGGCGGACGCCGGACAGTTCAGAAAAGTCAAGTCCATCATCGAGGCGGACCCGGCACGCAAGGTCATCGTCGTTTCCGCGGCCGGCAAGCGCTTCAAGGACGACCACAAGCTTACGGATCTTCTGTACCTGTGCCATGCGCACAAAAAGTACGGCGTCAGCTGCGACCCCGTGTTCGACATGATCGCCGACCGCTATCGCGAGATCTGCGCCGAGCTTGGGCTTTCGGTCGATATCGACTCCGAGCTTTCCGCGCTGCGCGAGGAGATAGAGGCCGGCATATCCAAGGATAAGCTCGTCTCGCGCGGCGAATATTTTTCGGCAAAGCTCATGGCCGATTTCCTCGGCTACGACTTTCTCGACGCGGAGCTTTGGCTGCATTTTTCCTTCGACGGCACCATCGACAAGGAGCGCTCCTACGAGGATCTTGAGCGCCTTGCCTCTGGCCGCAGAATAGTCACTCCCGGCTTTTACGGCGCAATGCCCGACGGCAGCATCCGCGTGCTCACGCGCGGCGGCAGCGACGTGACCGGTGCGCTGGCAGCAGCGGCGCTGGACGCCGACGTTTACGAAAACTGGACGGACGTTTCCGGCATACTCATGGCCGATCCGCGCATAGTTGACGATCCCGACACTATCGAGCGCATAACCTACAACGAGCTGCGCGAGCTGAGCTACATGGGCGCGCAGGTGCTGCATGAGGGAGCGGTGTTCCCCGTGCGCGAAAAAAATATTCCGCTGAACATCCGAAACACGAACGAGCCGGATCACCCCGGCACGCTTATCATGGAGCGCTTTGCCGACGAGGAGATTAGTGACCGCTTCATCACCGGCATAGCCGGGCGCAAAAATTTCTCCATCATCACCGTTTCCAAGACCGGGATGAGCTCGCAGATGGGCTCGCTGCGGCAGATGCTCGAGGTTTTTGAAAAGCACGGCGTGTGCGTTGAGTACACCCCCTCCGGCATCGACAGCGTGTCGTTCGTCGTCGCCGCCGACAAGGCAAAGGATCGCATTTATTCCATCGTCGGCGAGATCCGCGATGCGCTCAGCCCCGACAATATTCAGATAACCGGCGGAATTTCCGTCGTTGCCGCCGTCGGCCGCCAGATGGCCTTCAAGCCCGGCACATCCGGCCGCATCTTCGCTGCGCTCGGCAAGGCCGGCATCAACATCCGCATGATATCCCAGGGTCCGGACGAGCTGAACATTATCGTCGGCGTAAATAACGATGATTTTGAAAGCTGCGTGCGCGTACTATATAATAGCTTTGTAAAATAAGGAGTAAGGTCAAAATGAAAAAATACAACGTAGGTATTCTCGGCGCGACCGGCGCCGTCGGACAGGAAATGATGAAAATTCTCGCCGAGCGCAGCTTTCCCGTCGGCGAGCTGAGGCTGCTTGCAAGCCGCAACTCCGCAGGCAAGGAGATAAACGGTCACGTTGTCGTTGAGGCGTGCAGAGAGAATTTCGAAGGTCTGGACATTATCCTCGGCGCTGCCGAGAACGATATTGCCGAGCGCTTTGTCGATGACATCAAGGCCTCGGGAGCTGTGTTTATCGACAACTCCAGCGCGTTCCGCCTCTGCCCCGACGTTCCCCTCGTCGTTCCCGAGATAAACCCCGAGGACGTGAAAAAGCACAAGGGCGTCATCGCAAACCCCAACTGCACCACCGTCATCTCCTGCACTGCGGTCAACGCGCTCAACGCAGTCTCCCCGATAGAGAGCATGGTCGTTTCGTCCTATCAGGCCGTTTCCGGCGCAGGTGCTGCGGGTCCGAAGGAGCTTTTCGGCGAGGTCGAGGCTCTCGCCAAGGGCGAAAGCTACGAGCCGAAGGTCTTCGCTTACCAGATCGCCTACAACGTCATTCCGCAGATTGGCGGCGAGCAGTTTGCCGGCTACACCTCCGAGGAAATGAAGCTTCAGAACGAGGGCAGACGCATCATGCATCTTCCCGAACTCAAGGTCAGCTGCACTTGCGTGCGCGTGCCTGTCGTGCGCAGCCACAGCGTTTCCATCTGCCTGAAAACCAAAGAAAAGATCTCCGTCGAGCGTGCGCGCGAGGTCATCGCTGCCGCTCCCGGCGTGAAGCTCGTTGACGATCTCAACGCACTGCAGTACCCCATGCCGCTGGACACGCAGAACCAGGATCTCGTTTTCGTCGGCCGTATCCGCGAGGATCTCACAGATGAGCGCGGGCTGAACATCTGGTGCTGCGGCGACCAGGTCCGCAAGGGTGCAGCCACCAACGCCGTCCAGATCGCCGAGCTTCTTTTAGAGGCGAATTGAGGCTGCTGCGGATACGGTTATCTCTGGTAGCCCGGTATCGAAAGTACCGACGAAACCGGGAAACTGCCGCGTTACACGAGAGCGCTGCCGAGTTTTGCGGCGCACCCCATTGGCTCTCCTGTCAAGGGGAGCAGGGCAGATAGTCAAGCAAGTGCAACACCATCAGCGAGAAAAACTTCGGCAGGGGATCTCCAAGCGAGGTATTTTCTGGGGCGGTTGTCGATCTCGCGGACAGCAGCGTCCAACTCATCTTGTGAAACGGCGCGAAAGTTGCAGCCCTTGGGATAATAAAACCGCAGGATATCATTCGTGTTTTCGTTTGTACCGCGCTGCCACGGCTTGTGCGGCTCGGCAAAGTATATAGGTGCGTTCAGCTCCGCCTCCATCTGCCGGAATTCGGAAAACTCCGAGCCGTTATCAAGACTGACGCTTCTCACCGGAACGTCTTTCAGCAATTCGGTAAGGACGGCTCTTGTCATCGCTGCTTCGCGCCCGGCTAACAGCCCGGCTTTCAGAAAGCGGCTCTTGCGGTCTACAAGAGTTACCACCAGGCCCTTGCCGACTCCTCCATACACCGTGTCGCCTTCCCAATCGCCGATCCTGCTTCTTTTTATGATCTACTCCGGCCATTCGGGGATGATCCGATCCGGCTGTATGGTGTTGTAGTTTGTATATCTTGTCTGGATCCGTTTTCCACGCCGCCGAAGGTGCGTTTTTCTTGATATTTGAGGGAAATACCCCTTTGCAATGTGGCGATAGATCGTGGAGTAATGCAGCGGCTCTTCGTTCGGATGTGTCAGTTTTCTTCGTCCGCAGATAGCTTCCGGCAACCAATGCTCCCTGAGCCTTATCACCACATATTCCCATGCCTCCGTGCCCGGCTGTATGGCCCGTCTGACGCTCTGCCGCCGGCGCTGGGTGTACAAAATCTGTGTGCGCCAATGATTATACCAGTACGGGTTATCCGGCTTTCGATGAGGCCGGTACTTTGACCGGTTTCGTTTTACTTCCCGGCTGACGGAGGATGGGCTGCGCTCAAGAACGGCTGCAGCTTTGCGCAGGCTGAGACCCTCACTTAAAAGTTTTTGTAGATATTTTCTCTCTTCCAGTGTAAACTGTGTGTAGGACAATACGGCTCACTCCTTGTGTGTGTTTTTGTGGTGATTACATTTTACACAAGTTGAGTCGTGTTGTCTCTATTTTTTCATCTCCCCGCCCTTCGGTGGGGTGTTGCACTTCGTATGATAACCTGCCTACTTCCCCTCAAGGGGAAGGCATTTTAGAGGCGCTTTTACATTATATCAATACATGTTTTGCGGCAGCCCGACCGGAAAGTTCCGACGAAACCGGAACACACGGGCGATCAATGATCGCCCCTACAAGCTGCCGTTGGCCACAGTGAAGAGGTAATAGTGAATAGGTGTGGTGTGCGCAAGCGCACGGATTTCAATTCATTCGCCCTTTGGGCGAATACCTCATTTCTTCACTTTTACCTTTTACTTATTACTTCGCAGACGCAGTCTGCGCTGCCGGGCCACCGGAGATATATGTATCCGTAGGTGCGTCAATGCGCCGCTAAAAGAACGAAAAAAGCTCGCCGTTATGGCGAGCTTGTTTCGGGTAATATCAGGTTATTACACAGCGCGGGTGACCTTACCGCTGCGCAGGCAGCGAGTGCATGCATAAACATGCTTCGGACTTCCGTCCACGATCGCCTTGACGCGCTTCACATTGGGCTTCCAAGTACGGTTGGAACGCCTGTGGGAGTGAGACACCTGAATGCCAAAGGCAACGCCCTTGTCGCAAAACTGACATTTTGCCATAAGTTGAAGCACCTCCTTGCTTGTGTTTAACTGCGTGCAATTTGCAGACAGCTTATTAATAATAACAGAATAAGCCTGTAATTGCAAGAAAAATTTTCACAGTTGTAAAAATCGTTGCAAAATAATGCATTTGAGGTTAATATTAATAATGAAATAATATAGTTTAAAGGAGATCGGCAATGGCAAGTAAATATTCTGTTCCGCTGCGGACGATCGTGAAGGAAAACGGCCTTGAGCCGCTGCACACCTCCAGCGATTACGACACGCGGCTTCTGACGGTGGCGGACGTAAACCGCCCCGCGCTTCAGCTTGCCGGATTTTATAATTACTTTGACCCCAACAGACTCCAGATAATCGGCCGGGTCGAGAGCACATATCTTGAGCTGAAAACCGAGGCCGAGCGCCGCAGCTGCTTCGAGGAGCTTATGCGCTATGACATATCGGCGCTTGTTATCTGCCACGGCGCGTCGGTGTTCCCCGAATGCCTCGAGGTTGCGGAGAAATACGACCGCAACCTGTTCGTAACGCCCGAGGATACCTCCGACTTCATGGCCGATGTCATAAGCTCGCTGCACACGCACCTTGCGCCGCGCACAACGATGCACGGTGTGCTCGTTGAGGTACACGGCGAGGGCGTGCTTTTAACCGGCGACTCCGGCATAGGCAAAAGCGAAACTGCGCTGGAGCTTATAAAGCGAGGACACAAGCTCATTGCCGACGATGCGGTGGATATTCGCCGCATAGGGCGCGACAGGCTCGTGGGCACCGCGCCGGAGCTTATACGATATTACATGGAGCTGCGCGGCATCGGCGTTGTCGATGTCAGGCATCTTTACGGCGTGGGCGCCGTGAAGCCCGAGGGCGCGATCGACCTCGTTGTGAATCTTGAGGTCTGGGACGATCAGAAGGCGTATGATCGCCTCGGCCTTATAAGCGAAACGCAGGATATCCTCGGAGTGACGGTGCCGAGCGTGACGATTCCGGTGCGTCCGGGCAGGAACCTTGCCGTTATCCTCGAGCTTGCGGCAATGAACAACCGCCAGAAGAAGATGGGCTACAACGCTGCGGAAACTCTCGCGTCAAACGTAGATCATGCCGTTGACAACGGCACGTTTTAATAGGAGATATTATGGAAGGTCTTGAAAAAGCAATTGAACAGATAAAGGAGAACATGCCCAAGCTCGATCTGAGGGAAAACGAGCCGATGCGCAACCACTGCTCGTTCAAGGTCGGCGGCGAGGTGCGCGCGTTTGCCGTGCCGGGCGATCTTTTCGAGATGTCGAAGGTCATGTTCTATCTGCATATGAACGGCGTTTCGCCGCTGACGCTCGGCAAGTGCACCAACGTCATCTTCCCCGATGAGGGGCTTGATATCATGGTCATCAGCACGGAAAACCTGCGCAAGCTGCGCCTCGGCGAGACGGAGAACACCATCTATGCCGAAGCCGGCGTATCGCTTGCAAAGCTCGCGCAGTTTGCGCGCGACAACGGCCTTTCCGGGCTTGAGTTTGCAAGCGGCATTCCCGGCTCGGTGGGCGGCGGCGTTCTGATGAACGCCGGAGCTTACGGCGGCGAGATGAAGGACGTCATCGAATCCGTCGTCGTTTACTACGTTCCGACGCAGGCGCTGACCGAGGTCAGAGGCTCCGACTGCGGCTTTGAGTATCGCCGCAGCGGCTTTGAGAAAATAAACTGTGCGATCATGGGCGCGGTGTTCAAGCTCACGCCCGACGATCCCGAGGCCATCGGCGCGCGCATGAAGGAAATGAACGAAAAGCGCACGGCAAGTCAGCCGCTGGATATGCCCTCGGCAGGCAGCGCGTTCAAGCGCCCCGTGGGCGGCTATGCCGCGGCGCTCATTGACCAGTGCGGCCTGAAGGGCTACACCGTCGGCGGCGCGCAGATAAGCCAGAAGCATGCCGGCTTTGCGGTCAATACGGGCAGCGCAACATACGACGATGTCGTTGAACTGCTCGACCACGTCCGCCGCGAGGTCTATGCGCAGACACAGATCACCCTCGAGCCGGAGATACGCATCTACCCCAAGGGCATGATGCTTGTTGACGACTGGCGCGAGAGAAAGCAGACCATCATCGACGGTATGCTCGAGCAGGCAAAGCAGAACGCCGCAGACTCGGCGGCCGAGAGCAGCGACGTTCGGCCGAGCTGAGCGTTTTGGAGAGAGGATATATGGATTTTCTTATCATAACCGGCCTGTCCGGCGGCGGCAAGAGCCAGGCCGCGGACATAATTGAGGACCTGGATTACTACTGCGTGGATAATATGCCCGTTGCGCTCATTCCGAAGTTTGCCGAGCTTTGCGCGGCGACAAAGGGACGCTATGAGAAGGTCGCTCTGGTGACGGATATCCGCGAAAAAAACGGAATAAAGGACATTTTCAACGCCCTTGAAACGCTCAGGGAGATGGACTTCGGCTACAAGATCCTGTTCATGGAGGCAAAGCCGTCGGTCATCGTAAAGCGCTATAAGGAGTCGCGCCGTCCGCATCCGCTGGCGGCAAAGTCCGGCGGCTCGATCGAGGACGCGATACTCAAGGAGACCGAGCAGCTGCGCCCGATACGCGACATTGCCGATTATATTATCGACACCTCGCACCTGACCCTCGGGCAGCTGCACAACGAGCTGTACACTTATTTTTCCGACTCCGCGACCGACCGCGCGATCATGGTAAACGTCATGTCCTTCGGCTTTAAATACGGCATGCCGCTGGATGCCGACCTCGTGTTCGACGTGAGATTTCTGCCCAATCCCTTTTACGTTGAGGATCTGAAGCTTTTAAGCGGCCTTGACGCACCGGTCAGGGACTATGTTTTCAGCTTTGAGCAGTCGAACGTTTTCATGGACAAGCTCACGGACATGATAGAGTATCTGCTGCCGCTGTACATAGAAGAGGGAAAGTACAGCCTCACGATCGCCATCGGCTGCACCGGCGGCCGGCACCGCTCCGTCGCCGTGGCCTCGGCGCTTGCCGGGCATCTTAAGTGCTTCGGCGTGCCGACGGTGAGCATAAACCGCGATATAAACAAATAAGCATGGAAAAAACCTTCGCACAAAAAGTTAAAACAGAGCTGTGTCAGCCTCGGGTCGAGCGCAAATGCTGCGCCGTTGCCGAGGCCTACGGCGTTCTGCTGTATGCGCACAGCTTTTCGGCAAAGGAAATACGCATAACGACGGCAAGCGACGAGCTTGCCGCGCGTCTTCCGCATCTGATGCGCCGCGCCTTCGGTATCGACTTCGACGAGCCGGAGAAAGGCCGCGGCGTGAAGCATTCGTTCCGGGTAAATGATCCGGATAAGCTGCGTGCGGTGTTCGACGTTGTCGGAAACGACATGAACAGCCCCTCGCTGCACATAAACTTCGGCGTCATCGAGGAGCCGTGCTGCAAGGCCTCGTTTATCCGCGGCGCGTTTCTCGCCGGAGGTTCGGTGACAGACCCGGCAAAGCGCTATCACATGGAGCTTGCCACGACGCACTACAGCGTAAGCCGCGAGACATACTCGGTGCTGCTTGAGATGGGCTTTTCACCCAAGGAAGCACAGCGCAAGGGCGACTACCTGCTGTATTTCAAAAAAAGCGAGCATATAGAAGACCTGCTGACGACGATCGGCGCGCCGGTCTCGGCAATGGATATCATGTCCGCCAAGGTCGAAAAGGATATGAAAAACAGCATAAACCGCAAGGTAAACTGCGATTCTGCAAACGCCGACAAGGTCGTTGAGGCCGCGGCAAAGCAGATGGAGGCCATCCGCCGCATAGATAAGCTCTACGGGCTTGATTCGCTGCCGGATAAGCTTCAGGAGGCAGCGCTGCTGCGCTACGCAAACCCCGAGGCAAGCCTTGCCGACCTTGCCACGCTCTCGTATCCGCCGGTATCAAAAAGCTGCCTGAGCCACAGGCTCAAGAAGCTGCTGACATACACACCTGAGGAAGACTGAATATGAGAAAGTTTCTTGCTACTACAACGCTAATTGCTATTATATGCTTGAGCGCTTGCTCGTCTCAGCCGACTAAGCCAGAAGCCACGCCTGTGCTACCAACGCCAAATATGACGGCAACACCTAAGCCAACTCCTACGTCTGTGCCCGATGCACAGCATACATCCGTACCCGATGCATCTTCTACGCTCACGCAGAAACAGGCTGAACCAATCTCAGCGCAGGAAAAGCCGACAGGAACGACGGCCAATGTATTTTACTGCTATAATCGTTGGTTTGACCCTGATGGCAATTATGTAAATAGCGGTCATGCCTTTTACAGCATTTGTGGAAACTGTGGTGAAATGGGCGATTGGGTTGATAATGAGTGCAATCATTGTGGCGCGGTTTACACAGATAGAGTTGAAACCGAACTCTTTAGAACCTATATTTGTGATCCGAACGACCAAAGTATAATATATAGCGAAAGCGACGAGCCATTTATAGTAAAGTAACGCACTGAGGATACATCATATGAGCTTTGTTCACCTGCATGTTCATACCGAATATTCGCTGCTCGACGGCGACTGCCGCATCGAGCCGCTCGTTGCGCGCGCAAAGGAGCTGGGACAGACCGCTCTTGCCGTCACCGACCACGGCGTCATGTACGGCGCGGTCGCGTTTTACAAGGCCTGCTGCGCTGCCGGTATAAAGCCGATCATCGGCTGCGAGGTCTATGTTGCGCCGAGATCGCGCTTTGACAAGGAGCACGGCGTTGACTCGGAGTACACGCACCTTATCCTGCTGTGCAAAAACGAAACGGGCTACAAAAATCTGTGCTACCTCGTTTCCATGGCCTTCACCGAGGGCTTTTACAACAAGCCGCGCATAGACTGGGAGCTGCTGCACGAGTACGCCGAGGGACTTATCTGCCTTTCCGGCTGCGTCGCCGGAGCTATACCGCGCATGATAAACGCCGGAAACTACGAGGGCGCAAAGAAAAAGGCGCTGGAGCTGAGCGAGCTTTTCGGCAGGGACGGCTTTTATCTTGAGATCCAGGATCACGGCCTTGAGGCCGAAAAGCGCGCGGCCGAGGGGCTTTTGCGCATCCACCGCGAAACCGACATTCCACTTGCCGTCACAAACGACGCGCACTATGTTGAAAAAGACGACGCATATTATCAGGACGTTCTGATGTGCGTGCAGATGCAGAAAACCATAACCGACCCTGCGCGCATGAAATTTGAGACCAACGAGTTTTACCTCAAGGACGAGGCCGAGATGCGCGCGCTGTTTCCCGAATACCCCGAGGCTGCCGACAACACCGCAAAGATCGCGGACATGTGCGGCTACGACTTCGAGTTCGGAAAATACAAGCTGCCGCGCTTTAAGCTGCCCGAAGGCGAGACCGACAGCTTTGATTATCTGCAAAAGCTCTGCCGCGCAGGACTTGCGCGCAGGTACCCGAACGACGACGGAACCGTTGCAAAGCAGCTCGACTATGAGCTTGCCATGATAAAAAAGATGGGCTTTGTCGATTACTTCCTCATCGTTTCCGACTTCATCGCCTACGCGAAAAGCCAAAAGATCCCCGTCGGCCCTGGGCGCGGCTCGGCAGCCGGCAGCGTCGTTTCCTACACGCTGAACATCACCGACGTCGATCCCATAAAATACAGCCTTTATTTCGAGCGCTTCTTAAACCCCGAGCGCGTGAGCATGCCCGATATCGACATCGACTTCTGCGTCAACCGCCGCGGCGAGGTAATCGACTACGTAAACCGCAAATACGGCCACGACCACGTTGCGCAGATAGTCACCTTCGGCACGATGGCAGCTCGCGCTGCCGTGCGCGACGTTGCGCGCGTGCTCGACATAAGCTACGGCGACGCGGATGCCGTTGCAAAGGCCATACCCATGGGGCCGAACATGACCATAAAGGACGCACTGCGCGTATCAAAGCCCCTGCGCGACATGTACGAGGGCGACGAGATGCTGCACAGGCTCATCGACGTGGCCGAAGCGCTCGAGGGCATGCCGCGCCACGCGAGCATGCACGCTGCCGGCGTTGTAATAACCGACAGGCCCGTTTACGAATACGTTCCGCTGTCGAAAAACGACGAATCGGTCGTCACGCAGTATCAGATGACAACGCTCGAGGAGCTGGGGCTTCTCAAGATGGACTTTCTCGGTCTGCGAAACCTCACTGTGCTCGAGGACGCGGCGAAAATGGTGCGTCGCACCGAGCCGGATTTCGAGGTCGAGAAGATCCCCGACGGCGATGCGGAGGTTTTCAAAATGCTCTCGGAGGGGCATACAAGCGGCGTTTTCCAGCTTGAGAGCACAGGTATGACCGGCGTGTGTACCGGCCTCAAGCCCAAGAGCATTGAAGACATCACCGCAGTCATAGCCCTGTACCGTCCCGGCCCGATGGACAGCATTCCGCGATTTATCGAGTGCTCGGCGCATCCCGAGAAGATAAGCTACAAGCACGAGCTTTTGCGCCCGATACTCGAGGTCACCTACGGCTGCATCGTCTATCAGGAGCAGGTAATTGAAATTTTCCGCCGCCTTGCCGGATTTTCACTCGGCCAGGCGGACATGATCCGCCGCGCGATGAGCAAGAAAAAGCACAAGGTCATCGACGCCGAGCGCGTCGCCTTCGTTCACGGCGACGAGAGCCGCGGCATCGACGGCGCGGTAAAGCGCGGCATTACCGAGGATATCGCAAACAGCATCTATGACGAGATCCTTGACTTTGCGTCCTACGCCTTCAATAAGGCGCACGCGGTGAGCTACGCGATAGTATCCTACCGCACGGCGTACATGAAAAAGCACTATCCGCGCCAGTACATGGCCGCGCTGCTCTCGTCGGTGCTCGATAACAGCACCAAGATCGCCGAGTACATCGCCGAATGCCGCGAGATGGGCATAAGGCTTCTGCCGCCGGACGTCAACGAGTCGTTTGCCGATTTCTCCGTCAGCGGAAACGATATCCGCTTCGGCCTTGTTGCGATAAAAAGCATCGGCCGCGGCTTCATAAACGAGCTTATTTCGCGCCGAGAGGAGGACGGGCCGTTCCGCAGCCTTGAGGATTTCTGCCGCCGCATGGCAGGCAGGGAGCTCAACCGCCGCGCGGTCGAAAACCTCATCCGCGCCGGAGCGTTCGACAGCATGGGCTTCAAGCGCAAGGCGCTGCTGCGCGTGGCCGGCGTCATGATCGACGGCATCCAGCAGGAAAGCCGCAACAACGTCGAGGGGCAGCTCAATCTCTTCGGCGAGCCGGATTTCGAGGATGCCGGAGCCATCAGGATCAAGATCCCGGAGGTCGAGGAGTACACACGCGCAGAGCTGCTTGCAATGGAAAAGGAGACGGCCGGTCTGTACCTGAGCGGCCACCCGATGGACGAATACCGCGCCGCCGTGCGCAGAGCCGGGATAGTCCCCATCGGTGCGATCCTGACAGACTCCGCCTCCGAGAGCGAGAAAAAGGCATATCCCGACGGTGCTGTCGTCACCGTTGCCGGCGTCGTTCAGTCAAGCCGCACGCGCACGACGAAGTCGAACACGCTCATGAGCTACATCAACCTCGAGGACGACACCGGCGCGATGGAGCTGATCGCGTTCCAGCGCGCACTGGACACCGGCAGCATCTATATCAAGGATAACGCGCCCATCATCGTGCGCGGCCGCATATCCATGCGCGACGAGAAGGAGCCGCAGCTTATGGCGGACAGCATCCGCCCGATAGCCGACCTCGGCAAGCTCAAGCCCGAGCCGCCGAGGACAAACGCCGACTCCAAGCTCTGGGTCAAGCTGCCCGGCGAGGACGATCCGCGCCTTGCGCGCATCGAGCTGATCCTCACCATGTTCCCCGGCCAGCAGCAGATGATAATTTACCTCGAGCGCGAAAAGCGGCGCATCGGCGCAAAGTGCCTGATCCATCCCTCGCTCATCGCCGAGCTGAAAGAGCTCTGCGGCGATGCCAATGTTTTCTTGGAGGCGCATTGACGCCGCTACAAATCCGCGCAATAAACGTATAGGAGGAGCGCCAAAGCGCTACTGAAAAAATGAGTGTTAAAAATGCAGTACATAAGACATCCGGATATGCCGCGGCGGCCGCGCTGTTGGCACTTTTGGTGAAATACCCACTGCGGAAGCTGGGCATGCATAAGGCCAATGCCGCGCTGATGCAGGCGCATGAGGCGGCCAGCGGTGCGTACTTCCTCGCCGCGCTGCTGCACATGGCAACGTCACCGAAGACGAGCGGCTGCAAGGCCGCAAGCGGTGCTGCCGCATTTGCCGTCAGCGTCGTGCTCATCGCCGACTGCCACATGGCAAAGGATCAGACCTCGAAAATGCAGCGTCATCGTATCTATTCCGCGGCTCTGGCCGCTGCCGCCGCCCTCCATGCTTTTTAGCAGCGCTTTACTGCGCCTCTAAAAAATGGAGAAGATATTTATTGCCCGAAAACGGGTCAAAAATCTGAATATACGCATCACGCGCGATGGCGAGGTACATGTAACGGCGCCGCTGCGTATGTCGGACGCAGATATCGAGTCGATACTGGATCGAAAGCGCGGCTGGATCGAAAAGCACCGCGGCCAGATGCTCGAAAAAACCCGGCTCAGACCGCAGAATTTTGAAAGCGGTGAGACTCTGCGCGTGCTCGGCAAACCGTTTCGGCTTCGCGTTGAGGAGAGCGGCACGCCCGGCGTCGCGATATCCGGCGGCGAGGTCGTGCTCACCATGCGCCCGGGCAGCACGCGCGAGCAGCGCGAGGCTGCGGTAATCGAGTTTTACCGCACGATATTAGCGCCCGTCGCGGAGGAATACCTCACGCTGTGGCAGGAAAGAACCGGGCTGCGCTGCCGCGAATGGCACACAAAGAAAATGAAAACGCGCTGGGGCAGCTGCAATGTTGCCGAGCGCAGGATATGGCTGAGCGTGTACCTTGCCGCCGAACCGCGCGAGTTCATCTCAGAGGTCGTTCTGCACGAGCTGGCGCACCTCAAGTATCCCGGTCACGGCGCCGATTTCAAGGCCTTCATGGATCTTCAGAGGCGCTTTTTTTAGAGGCGCATTGACGCACCTACGGATACGGATTTTGCGTGAACCCGGTGTCGAGACAATGGTGAAAACCATAACTGCTACGCAACCCGATAGTGCGCTGTCAAGTTTTTCGCCGCACCATGTAGGGGCGAGCATTGCTCGCCCGTCACCACGGTTTTGTCGGCACCCACCGGTCGGGCAACCGCAATAAAAGCATCGGCGCAATGTGAATGCGCCTCAGGAAAAAATGTAGCGCCTACGGCGCAGATATAATTACACCTCATCTGCCGCAAGCGGCATCTTCCCCTCAAGCTCCGCAAGGGGAAGACAATGGGGTGCAGACAAAGCTTTGCACTAACATAGCACAATCTAATGTAGCGCGAAGCGCACACGGTTTTGCACGCACCCTCGAACCGGGCAAGCGCAATATATGTATCCGCAGCTGCGTCAATTCGCCGCTAAAAAACCGGGCACTAACATAAACGTATAGGAGAAGCCTTAATTCGCTATTAAAAAATGAAGAAGATCGGAAGTTTTAATTTGGGTCTGGCGTTTGCCGGATGTTTTTTGGGGGCAGGGTATGTCTCCGGGCAGGAGCTGTGGCAATTTTTCGGCTCGTTTGGCACGAAGGGCGTCGCCGGGCTGCTGTTGGCCGTGGCACTGCTGTTTTTCACCGGGATCATAATGATCCTGCTGGGCAGACTCACGAAGCTCAGCGAGATCGACAAGATAGTTGTGCGCCGTGACCGGCCTCTGCTGCGCGGCGCGGTGACGGTGCTGGAGCTGCTGTTTCTGTTCGGTGTGGGCACGATAATGTCGGCCGGCGTCGGCGCGCTGCTCGAGCAGCTGTTCGGCCTTGCGCCGTTTATCGGCTCGGCGGTGTTCGCGGCGCTCGTCGCGGTCGTATCGCTGGCCGGATTTTCGGGCATGGTCTCGGCATTTTCGGCGACCGTACCGGTGCTGTCGGTCGTGACGCTCATATTCGGCATCATGAGTATATGCTCAAACGGCCTTGTTCTGCCGCAGTCGGGCGGCGGCAGCAATCCGCTCATGAGCTCGTGGCTCGTCGCGGCGGTGAGCTTTGCCTGCTATAACGTGTTCGGCAGCATCGCCATGATCGCGCCGCTCGGCCCGTATGTCAAAAGCAAAAAAGCCGCGGTGGGCGGCATTGCGATAGGCGCGTGCGTTCTGCTGCTGATAGCCGGAAGTGTGCTCGTTTCCGTCTCGGCCGCGCCCGAGACCGCCGATGCGCAGCTTCCCATGCTCGCCCTGGCGCAGAGCCGCGGCGCAGCGTGGGGCTATGTCTACGGCGTTTTGCTGCTGCTTGCCATGTTCGGCACGGCGCTTTCGAGCCTTGTTGCATTTGTCGGCATGCTCACGGCAAAGTCGGCGCGCATTGCCGGGCACAAAAAGCCGTTCACCGCGCTGTGCGCTCTGTGCATGTTCCTCGGCAGCCTGTTCGGCTTCGGCGACCTCATCGGCGTTGTGTATCCCATATTCGGCTATTGCAGCAGCGTGTTCATCATCCTTATGGCAGTACACTATTTTAAGATTAAAAAACAAAATGCACAAAAGGCGTGACCGTTCGATCACGCCTTTTTTCTATCTGTATCGGGCAGTCAGGACGATGCTTATCAGTGCTGTGATCATCTTTGCGAAAACTGTGCTCCACCAGATCATTATCTGGCCGCCGAGCAGAGGCGGCAGAGCGAGCATCAGAACAAGCATGAGCACGGGCTCGGCGAAGGTAAGGATATAGGACAGCACGTTCTTCTCGGTTGCGTAAAATGCCGCCGTTGAAACTCGTGTTATCGCGTCAAACGGCACCGAGACAAGAAAGATCGGCATGACCGCTATGACCCCTGCGTTCACCGCGGCGGACGAGCCGAACAGCAGCCCGATCTTCCCCCTGAGCAGATAGATAAGCAGCCCTCCGATAAGCGCCAGAGCCATGGCAAATTCATACGCCATCGTCTTTGTGTGCTTGAGCGATTTTTTGTTGCCTGCGCCGTAAAAACGGCTCATAAGCGGCTGGCTTCCGTCGCCGACGCCCTGCAGCAGCAGATAGACGATGCAGATGATGTACGATATACATGCATAGACCGCGATCGCCTCCTGTCCGCCGTAGGACACCGAAAAGCGGTTTATGATAACAAGCGATATGTTCGGCGCGAGGGTAAGGCCGAACGGTGCAAGGCCGATCTTCAATATCCGAAGTGCCGTTTTAGGAGCGCCGGCAGCTGCGACCTTCAAAGCGAGATTCTTTTTAGCCGCGCAGTAAACAAGAGCTATCGCCATTGTGATGCCCTGCCCGATGACCGTCGCCAGAGCCGCGCCGTACATGCCCTGTCCCATGACCCACACGAAGGCATAGTCGAGGACGATGTTCGCGGCAAAGCCGCAGATCATGGCAAGCATTGCCCACACCGAGCCTCCGTAATTGCGCATAAACGGAACAAGCCCTGTGCCGAATATCTGCAAAACGGCGCCGAGTGCGATCACCCTTATATACTCATCACCGAGCGTGAGCAGCGCGCCCGATGCGCCGAGCGCGGAGAGAATGCTTTTTGAGGCGAGGTACACCGCTCCGGTCAAAATCACGCTGAAAAGCAGCATCAGCCACGTTGCCGCGGCAATGTATTCCCGTGCCTTTTCCTCGTTTCCCTCGGCTTTCAGAATAGAATACCTGACAGCGCCGCCCATGCCAAGCCCCGTTCCAACGGCTTGAAGGACAGCAGTTACGGGATAGGCAATGTTTATCGCGGAAAGCCCGGCATCGCCGATGGAGTTGCCGACAAAAAAGCCGTCAACTATGGCATACACTCCGGACAGCGCAAACGACAGCACGGACGGTATGACATATTGGAAAAATGTCCGTCTGTTACTCATTGCCTAAGCCTCCGTGTGTAGTGATATGTTCCGATAATAGCATTTGCAGATCCAATAGTCAACGGCGCTCGGCGCGATGGCACTCCGGCAAAAAATGACCGCGGCAGAATGCTCTGCCGCGGCTGCTTGCTGCTTAAATTATTTTGCTCACGCCTTGGTCTCGGGCGGAACAATGTCGAAGGTCGGAACGACCTCGATGCTCAGATCGCCGTCGCCCACTTCAAAGTTTGTCAGAACGTCGCTGCCGGCGATGACAAATGTGAAGGTCTCGATATCGTTCGCTCTCATATTGATGCCCACCATGCGGTTGAGGTCGTACGCGACGAGCTGACCGTTGAGATAGACCTTTACGATGTATGAGCGGAGGAGTATCTCCGAATCAAGCTGGTTTGTGTACTTCGTCTGCACGATGAAATCGCTGCCGCGCGAGAATGCCTTGGTAACGGTGATCGGCAGATTGGAAACCGTGCTGACGCTCTCGGTCGTCGAGTAGAAGCCCTTGCCCTCCTCGGGAACGAAGCGCGCACCGGTGTAGTAAACGCTCTGGCCGAGCCAGTCGCCGTAAAGAGCACGGGCGGCAAGGCTCTTGGCGTTATACACCTTCAGCTCGTTCGGGTTGCTCGTTGTGAGCGTATTGGGGATGAGCACGAGCTTGTCGGCGGTGAAGTTCAGGCTGTCGTAAACGCCGCCGCAGATAAGGGCAAGCCGGGTGCTGCCGGTCTTATCCATGCTGTACACATAGCGGTTGAAGGACGACAGGCAGTAGAACTTATCACCGAATTTATACAGCGAGCGGTTGCGCACGTTTGTCGTCTTGGGGAACTCGCCGACGAGAGTTATCGCGCCGGGAGCTTCGACGGAAACGGCGTACAGGTTCAGGTCATAGTTGCCCTCGGTGTCATATGCGAGGAAGTACATGACGTGTCCGTCAAAAAAGCTTGTGTTGATCTTATAGTCACAGACCTTTGATATGTTGCCGCTTGCGATGTCGTAGGCATAGAGCTTATCGATGTTTACGCTTGACTCCACGCCCTGCTCGTTTTTGAAAACCATAAGCTCGGCCATCTTGAAATAGATCTTGCCGTTCCAGCCGTAGGGCACGAAGTTCGGCACCTGGGAATAGGGGATATCCGAGCGTATCGCGTTGAACGCACCGTTTACGATCCTGCCGAATGCGTATGTGTAGCCGGAGGGCTTGTCGGCATATTTGGTGAACGCAAGCGCGTAAAGCTGCCCGTCATAGAAGCAGTAGGACTCGATGATATAGCCATCGTAGACAGTGGAGAATGTGCCGCTTGCCGGATCATAGCACATGAGCGCGCCCTTTTCGCTTCCGGTCGTGCTGCGGCAGAAATACACCTTGCCGTCATACACGCTTATGTTGTCAAGATACTGGCCGACCGCGGCGCTGTAAAGCTTGGTGCTCACGCCCGAGGAGCTGACCGCGTACAGGCCGTAGCTTACCGTGTCCACGGTGTCGTAGCCTTTATACAGACAGTAGTTCGTTTTGCCGATCTGGACGGCGATGCTGTCGTTTTCAAGATTTGCCTCGTATGCGGCCATGTCGGTGTTGACCTTGGAATCGTGACCCTGGCGCAGCGCAGGCTCAACAAGGCGCGCGATGACCGTGGCTATCTGGCCGCGGCTGGTCGTGCTCGTTCCGCAGAAGCGATAGGACGAGTCCATACCGATCATTACGCCGGCGGCATAGAGCTTTTCGACCGAGGCCTTATAATAGCCGGGGATGCTGCTCAGATCGCCGATGGCGTAGTCGCAGATCTTCGGCATATCCTGATCGTCGATCGTCTTGGCGAACAGATACGCGAGGTTATAGCGGTTGATGCTCTGGCTGAGCTTGCTCACCGCCGGGGTTGACGAGGGCAGCATGCCGCGCTCGGAGCAGTATCTGTAATAGGTCATGAACCATGCCTCGTTCTGGCTCGGCTCGGCAATGAGATTGTCGTTATACGCGGCGTGGATGCGCGCGGCTATCGTTATGGCCTCGGCCCAGCTGACGTTGTTGTTCGGGCGGAAGGTCTTGTCCGTATAGCCGAGCATGATGCCCTTGTTATAGGCGGTCTTGACGCCGGAATAGCACCATGTTTTTGAGCTTACATCGGTGAAGGTGCTGCTGTTCATCTGGCCGATATCGTCAAAAACGGCGAGTCTCTGGCCGGGGATCGCATCGGCCAGCGCACCGACAGACGCGACGGCGAGCAGGCTGCTTACAACAAGCACCAGCGCCAACACTCTGCGAATTTTTTTCATATAGGCAAACCTCCGGGGCGATAGATTCGTGGTTACAAATTGGTGTCATTTATTATATCAGGTTACATAATATTTTGCAATACCATTTTATAATTATTGTATAGCCGCGGCGATTGCGAAAACGGCCGCAAGATGGTAAAATGAATGCAAATACCAAAAAACTAAGGAGTGTGCGCTATGAAATACGGCTTCATCGGGCTCGGCAACATGGCCGGAGCCATCATTGCAGGCATGGCCGCCTGCGGCAAGTTCAAAAACGACTATCTCTACGGCTTCAACCGCAGCCAGGGCAAGACGCTTGCGCTGAAGGAAAAGCACGGGCTTATCCCCTGCGCGTCGGCGGCCGAGGTCGCGGAAAAGGCCGACGTGATCATCCTTGCGGTCAAGCCGCAGGTGCTGCCTGAGGTCATGCCGGAGATAGTCAAGGGCGTCACCAAGGACAAGACCGTTATCAGCATCGCCGCCGGCAAGAGCACCGGCTGGTATGAGGAGCGCCTTGCCAAGGGTGTGCCCGTCGTAAGGTGCATGCCGAACATAAACGCAAAGGTCAAGGCCTCGGTCACCGCGATCTGCGGCGGCAAGGGCGCGACGGCCGACGATATAAAGATCGCCGACGGCATTTTCTCGTCGGTAGGCAAGATATATCACATTGAGGAGAAAATGTTCCCGGCGTTCGGCGCGCTGGGCGGAGCCTCCGGTGCGTTCGTTCTGCTTTACATTGACGCACTGGCCGAGGCCGGAGTGCGCGCGGGATTTTCGCGCCCCATGGCCGAGGAGATCGCAACGGCTACCGTCATGGGCAGCAGCGCTTTGGCTATGGACAGCGATGAGCACCCCATCGCGCTCATGAATCGCGTATGCTCGCCCGGCGGAACCACCGTCGAGGGCGTCTGCAAGCTCAAGGAGCTCGGTTTTGAAACCGCCGTCCAGCAAGCCCTTCAGGCCATAATCGACAAAGACCTTTTTTTAGAGGCGAATTGACGCACCTACCAATACGCATATTGCGGTAGCCCGGTATCGAGACTGCCGACGAAACCGTAAAACTGCCGCACTACATTAGTGCGGCAGTGGATTTTTTTGGGGGAGCACTCGGTATCGAGGATGCGGAGGAAACCGTGGTTGCCTCGCGTAACGCAAGTGCGGTTTCCTCCGCGCCCTCGAACCGGGCTACCAGAGATAAATGTATTCGTAGGTGCGTCAATGCGCCTCTAATAGAATGTGGCAACGGGCTGCTCGGGGACTTCGCAGGGCGAGTCCTCGATGAAGGTGAGCACGGGGCCTTTTTTGCCGTAAGCGCGGCTGAACTTGAAGTTGATGCGCGCGGTGAGCACATGCCAGGAGTCGCCGACGATGTTTTCGGAATCGCCCCACTGGCAGATCAGCCCGGCAAACTGGATATCCTCGGCGCAGCAGGTCATGACGTGGCGGCCGACGATGAAGTTGCCTGCCGGGACCTTTTTGCGCTTTAAATAGCGGCATTTGAAGCGAACGACCTTGTTTTCGTACTTTTTCGGCTCCTCGGACATATCGCGATACCACACGGCGTAGTCGTCGTCGCCGATCTCGACGACAGGCGCGTCAAGGTCAAACGGCAGAGGATCTTCGATCTCGTCGTACTTGACGGTGCCGTCGGCGTACTCATAGGCGATATCGCTGCGGCGCGAGGCGGCGCGCACGAGCTTGTGCAGCTCCATCTTGTCGATGGAGTCGTCATAGTGGTTAAAAACGGCAAGCTCCGCGCTTTTGAGCTTATCGTAAACGAGGTTGCGCATGTTGGCGTTGTAGCTGAGGATGCTGCGCGCATCGGCGAAGAAAAACTCCTGATACACCATCCACATCTCGGGCAGCGCCTGATACAGATCGTCGAGCATCCACATACCGTTGTACTCGATGACGCATCTCTCGCAGTCGTGCTCGTCGAGCCACTTGCGCAGATTGGCGCGAGTAAGCTCGGACTGCTCCTCGACATTTACCATGAAAACGTTAGGCGCGGAGAACTTATCGGGCGCGTACTCCTCCTCGCCCTCCTCGCAGACGATCAGCAGCGTTCTCTCGCCGCTGTTGAAGCGCTTGTCCTCAAGCGTTTCCTGAATGAACTTGGTCTTTCCGCTCTCGAGAAAGCCCGTGAACAGAAAAACGGGAACCTCTTTAACCTTACTCAATACCGAACAACTCCTTGATACCCTGCTCGTTTATCTTCGAGCCGATGACGCACACACGACCGGTGACGGCAGCGCCGCCGCGGCGGATGTCCGCCTCGCCGGGAACGTAGTCGAAATAGATCCACTGTCCGTCGGTCGAATCGACAAAGCCCTTGGCGCGCAGGATCGTGCCGTAGCTTGCGTCCTCATCGAACTCGCCCAGCGCCTTTCTGACCTCCTCCTCGGTGAACTTCTTCGGAGTCTCCACGCCCCAGGAGGTGAACACCTCATCTGCGTCGTGGTGATGATGGTCATGTCCGCAGCCGCAGGAGCAGCTTTCGCCGTGCTCGTGCTCGTGGTCATGGTGGTGCTCATGGTCATGCTCATGATCGTGGTCATGATGATGCTCGTTGTGATCGTGGTGCTCCATCTCCTGCATGGTGGTGGACAGCGAGTCGATACGCTCCATAACGTCAACTATCTGCTTGCCGTCAAGCTCCGACCAGGGAGTGGTGATGACGGTTGCATTGGGGTTGAGCTGGCTGAGCATAGCGGTCGCGGTGACGACCTTGCCGTCGGCGGCGGAGTCGGTGCGGCTGAGGACTATAACGTCGGCATTGTGCACCTGATCGTTGAAAAATTCGCCGAAGTTGCGGATGTACATGCGGCAGCGGCCTGCGTCAACAACGGTGACCTTTGCGCCGATCTCGCAGCCGGGGACGCTCGCAACGGCCTTTGCAACATCGGAGAGCTTGCCTACGCCCGAGGGCTCGATGAGGATGCGGTCGGGGTGATATTTATCAATGACCTTCTGCAGCGCGGCGGTGAAGTCGCCGACGAGGGTGCAGCAGATGCAGCCGGAGTTCATCTCGGTTATCTCAACGCCCGCATCACGCAGGAAGCCGCCGTCAACGGCTATCTCGCCGAACTCGTTCTCAATCAGAACGAGCTTCTCGCCCTTGTAGCCCTCCGCGATGAGCTTGCGGATGAGCGTGGTCTTTCCTGCTCCGAGAAATCCGGAGAAAATGTCTATTTTAGTCAAGGTTATTACCTCCTATATAATATTCTTGTCTGAAACTTTATTATAACACAGCTTTGCAAATTTGCAAACGTATAAAACAACGGTGATTACCGCTTGCGCCGGCAGTAAAATATATCTATAATATATGGTATAAACGGAAGCTGTGGGGAATAGATAATGATGAAACTGCGCATAACGGCACTCGCCCTATGCCTGAGCCTTGTGCTGGGCATGGCGCTTCCCTGCGCCCTCGCCGAGGATGACGGCGCGCCGAAGCTCAAAAGCACTCAGTGCGCACTGCTCGGCGATATGGGCAGCGGCAGGATACTTTTCAACATCGACGCATACTCGCGCCGCGAACCGGCAAGTCTTACAAAAATAATGACTCTTCTGCTGGCCGTCGAGGCGATAGAGGCCGGAACGGCTTCGCCCGACGATATGGTTACGGCCTCGGCAGCGTGCAAAACCGGCCTTGAGCATGACAGCTCGACCGCGTATATTGACCGCGGCGAGACGATGAGCCTGCGCGACCTTCTCTACTGCGCGGCGCTTGCCTCGGCAAACGAGGCGTGCAACATCATCGCCGAGCACATTTCCGGCTCGATAAGCGCCTTTGTCGAGCGCATGAACACGCGCGCAGCGGAGCTTGGCTGCTCCGGCACGCATTTTGCAAACACCCACGGCATGCCGGACGATAACCATTACACCACCGCGAGGGATATTTTCATCATCGCCTGCGAGGGCATGCGCCATCAGCTTTTCGCGCAGCTTGTCGGCTGCCGCGAATACACGACGAGCGCGACCAACGACTCGCCGGCGCGCGTTCTGGAAAGCTCGAACGCACTCATAACGCCCGATTCGCCGTATTCGGACAAGTACGTTTACCCCGGCGCAGTAGGCATCAAAACCGGCTACACCGAAAAGGCCGGCTATTGCCTTGTCAGCGCCGTGCAGCGCGACGGCGTGAACGTCATTGCCGTCGTACTCGGCGCAGGCGGCGACACGGCAAGCAAAGAGTTTGACAGCTTTGCCGACACGGTGACGCTGCTCGACTGGTGCTTTGAAAACTACTCCTACCGCAGCATCGTTGAGCGCGGCTATCCTGCCGCGGCGCAGCCGATCGAAAAAGACGGGCAGCGCGGCGAGATAACGCTCGTGTGTTCGCAGGAGATAAACGCGCTTGCGGCAAAGGAGCTGGATGCATCAAAGCTCAAAAGCGAGGTCACGCTCTATGCGGAGACGCTGACTGATGTTCCGGCAGAGGGCACGGAGCTTGGCACGGTCACGTTTTCAGACCCCGGCGACGGCACGGTCTACGGAACCGTGACGCTCGTTTCTCAGGGTGAGGCACAGTTTGAAGAGCCGGAGCCGCAAGCCGTTCGGCCGCAGGAGCTGAGCCGTGAGCAAAAACTCGCAACGGTCATAGTCTGCTCGATCGCGGTGTTTTTGCTGCTGGTGTTCATCCTGCTCCTCGTCCGCCGCAGCCGCAGGATGCGAGGAAAACGGCGCTAAATTTAATGCCGCATTCGCAGGGATCGGTGCATAGCTTTTGCACTAATATAGAACATTCCCCCGGGATGCGAAACGCCACGGTTTCCACCATTGTTTCGAACCGGGCACCAACATAAACGTATAGGAGCAGCGCCAAAGCGCTATTAAAAAAATGAGTTTTTTGTCTGTGGCAGTCAGAATACTGCTGGCGGTCGTAGTGGGCGGCCTGCTCGGGCTTGAGCGCGAGCGGCGCAGCTCACCGGCCGGATTCAGAACATATATGCTCGTGGCCATCGGCTCGTCGATGACCATAATGCTCAGCCAGTATATCGACCTGATGCTGTCAACGCAGTGGGCAGCGGCCGCGCAGTCCGTCGGCGCAACGCACGATGTTTCGCGCTTTGGCGCGCAGGTCATAAACGGCGTGGGCTTCCTCGGTGCAGGCTCGATCATCCTGACCGGGCGCAAGCGCGTCAAGGGTCTGACCACGGCTGCCGGACTGTGGGCGTCGGCGTGCCTCGGCCTTGCGATCGGCGCAGGCTACTACGAGTGCGTAGCCGTGTCGGTCGCGCTGATCCTCGTGTGCATGTATGCGTTCCCGGCGCTGGAAAACCGGCTGATACAGCGCTCGCGGTACATGAACATCCTCGCCGAGCTTGACGGCATGGAGTGCCTCGGCGGCGTGCTGGCTGCACTGCGCGAGCAGGGCGTCACAGTGTTCGACATCGACCTGAGCAAGCAGCCGGAGGACAGGCGCGCGCAGCTCGGCGTGCACCTGAGCGTGTATCTGCCAAAGGGTCTGAACCATACCGAGCTTCTCGCGCAGCTTGCGGCGCTCGGCGGCACGGTTTCGATCGAAGAAAGCCAGTAAGGAGGTGCAGCCATGCTTTCATGCTTTGATTTTATAAGGGAATCCACAACGCTGGCCATGGCGCTGCGCCTGCTGCTTGCGTTCATATGCGGCGCGGTCATCGGAGCCGAGCGCGAGATAAAGCGCCGCCCGGCAGGCTTCCGCACGCACATTCTTATCTGTCTGGGTGCTGCGATAACAACGCTGACCAGCCAGTACCTTCTGCTCGGCCTCGGGCTTTACACCGACATCGGCAGGCTCGGCGCGCAGGTCATCGCCGGTATCGGCTTCATCGGCGCCGGCACGATCATCGTCACCGGCCGCCGTCAGGTCAAGGGTCTGACCACCGCTGCCGGACTGTGGGCCTCGGCCATCGTCGGCCTTGCCTGCGGCGCAGGCTTCGTCGAGTGCGCGATCTTCGCGACCGCGGTCATACTCTTTGCCGAGATAGTGCTCATAAAGTTCGAGTTTAAGTTCGCCAAAAGCAGCAGGCTATGCACGCTGTACATCGAATATACAAAGCCCGACACCATCCAGACTGTGCTCGAGATGATGAGCGAGCGCTCGCTCAAGGTCTCGAACCTCGAGGTCAGCCGTACCCAGGGCGAGGACGAGGAGCACCGCTACTACGCGCTGCTGTCGGTTCAGACAACGCCGAAGCTCGGCGGCACCGAGCTTGTCCCGGCTATCACCGCCCTCCCCAACGTCTTCGCCGTCGAAGAAATGTAGTTTTAGAGGCGAATTACCGCAGTTACGGATACGCATATTGCCGGTGCCCGGTGTCGAAGTTACCGACGAAACCGGGAAACTGCCGCCATACGTTAGTACGGTGCTGAGTTTTGCGGTCGCCCGGTTCGGGACAATGGAGGAAACCATGCGTGCCGCGCAACCCAGTAGTGCGGTGCTGATTTTGCATCGCGCTCCATTGGCTCCCCTGTCAAGGGGAGCAGGCAGCTTTGCTGCCGAGGGGTTGAATTAAAGCGCAAATCAAGCCTATTAACTATCAAGAGTTACTACGTAGAGGGTGGTTTCTCCCACCTAATACATATGACTGCGGCTCATTTGTGGTGAA
>ENA-OZLH01000069-OZLH01000069.1-human-gut-metagenome-genome-assembly--contig:-NODE-69-length-51881-cov-9.870490_pt1 | contig 51881 bp, 40 predicted proteins | sample MGYA00244832_ERZ653776 | MGnify/ENA primary metagenome ERZ653776 (study PRJEB26926, sample SAMN06165218) | human gut metagenome | biome: ENVO:00009003; feature: ENVO:2100002; material: ENVO:00002003...
AATACCTGCAAGCGCTGGCCGACTGGCTGGATCTCGCCGTCAAGCGGGGCAAGACGGCCTACATCCCCGGCGCTATCCGCACGGTAGCAGCTATGGGACTGGATGTGACCGACTTCGCCGGTCACGACCTCATGGACGCCCTGCGGAAGCCGGAGCTGGTGGAGGCAGACGAGGACCGGCTGGATATGCTGATGGATCTGGATGCCGCCGGTGCCGCAGGCAAGACCGACGAGTTCAACGCCCTGCGGGAGCAGCTTTTGACTGAGACTCTTGCCCGGCAGCAGAGCAGCGGTGAGTTCCGCTATACCTCTAAGTGGCCCGCTGAATTGAAGCGGAAGGGCGTGGCTGCTGAGCCGGATCGGTTTGACTACATCCTGCTGACAGCAAAGTCCGCGCAGGCGCTGGCGCCTTACCGGAGCCGCAAGGATGTGTCCGCGGCCATAGATAAGGCACTGAACTATCTCTCCGAGCAGCAGCTCCCCAGCGGCGGCTTCCTCAAGTATGGTGCAGAGGACGTAGAGGAGGACGCGGCAGTGCTGGAAATGCTGGCCGCGCTGGGCATCTCCCCTGACGACGGGCGATTTGTAAAGAACGGCCACACCGTGCTGGATGGTATGATGGGGTGGTATCAGGGGAAATATTCCAGCAGTGCGCCTGCACCCGGACAGGGGTTCTACCGGGAGAACGCAAATTGGGGCTACAACACCTACTATAAGCCTCTTGGCTGGGTGAAGTCGTCATGGGGCAGTATGTATGACCCTGACGATCCGGATAATCCGGATAAATGTGTCATAGAGCGGAAATACATAAATGAAGCCGCATTTTCAGGCTTTTCCCTGTTTTACACGGCGTCACAGACGCGGAACACCTCTACAGAGGATCTCGTCGTTCCTCCCCGCAGCGACACAGATGTGAAGCTGGATTACAAGCAGCTCCTGAAACAAAAGACGGACGGGATGGTCGAACGAGTTATTGCCAACTACGAGTATCTATTGACAGAAGCACGCGAGATCACAGCCAGAGAGATTGCCGGCTATTCCTCACAGATACTGGCTTTGCAGAACGCAAATGCGGAATTGACAAAAGCGGAAAAGGAAAAGCTGCAGGAGATCATGACGGTCATGGTGGGCGCCAGTGGGGACTACTATTTGGGGCGCACCTCCTCCACCTACTCAGCCGGTGCAGTACGCGCCATGCAGTATCTTGGCATGGATCCTGCAAATGTCAATGGGCTGGATTATTTGGCGGTGCTGGCAAATACCGGCAAGTTGGAGGCTACTTCAACATACGATTTCAACAGCTATTTAAGGGACATCGAATCCGTGAGTGCACAAGTATGGCGTTCTCGCGGCATTGATGTAGGGACGCTTGTAGACAGCTATGCAGTACGTATCCTTGCAGACCAAACTCCTGACGGAGGCTTTGATTACTCTTATGGCGTGAATATAGCGCAGGGAGATACAAATACTTCTTGGCGTGATGATACTATCTATACTGCGAAAACGATTACTGTGTTAGCGCCATATCGCGACAAGGAGTATATTGCCAAGGCGATAGACCGCGCCGTGGACTACCTTTCCTCCGTGCAGCTCTCGGACGGCAGCTTTCCGGGCATGACCGGAGATTCGGACGGCGGGGCGACCCTTACCGTGCTGAAGATGATGGAAGCGCTGGATATTTCTCTGGACGACCCACGCTTCGTGAAGAACGGAAATACCGTGGCAGACGCCATGAAGACCTTTTATATAGACGGCGTGGGCTTTCTCTCCAGCTTCGAGGTGGAGGCACCGCTGGATGATCTGAGCCGCCTACCGGTCTATGAAAACCCGGTCATGGGGAATTATTCCACCATCTCCGCCCTGACCTACCTCCAAGCCGCCGAGAACGGCACATTCGGCCCCGACGGCAAAGGCAGCAGCGTGTTCGAGGTGGTAGGCGCCGCCCTGACGGAAACACCGCTGGGCGCGATTTTGCTGGCGGTCATTGTGGCCGGCATACTGGCGTTCGCCATGGTACGCCGCTACCGCCGCATCAAGAGGGAGCAGTGACATGAGAGCGAAGTACAAACATATCCTTTCTCTGCTCTTGGCACTTTTCCTGCTGCTGTCCTGCGCGGCCTGCGGACAGACGCAGGTGGAACAGCCGGAGGACACCGGCGATAAGGATCAGTACATGACTGAGCCTGTCCCAGAGGGGAAACCTAATCCAGTAGAGCCACAGGACACGACGGTGGATACCACCACAACACATACCTGCACCTTCTCCATCTCCTGCGAAACGATCCTGGACAACATGGATAAGTGCGTGGAGAGCAAGAAGTTTCTCGTGCCGGCGGACGGCATTGTTTTTCCTGCCACGAAGGTAGAGTTCAGCGAGGGCGAAAGCGTATTCGATGTCCTCCAGCGGGTTTGCAGGGACAATGCCATCCACATGGAATCCAACTGGACTCCGGTATACAACAGTGCCTATGTAGAGGGGATCAATAACCTCTATGAGTTCGACGTGGGCAGTTTGTCCGGCTGGATGTACAACGTCAACGGCTGGTATCCCAACTACGGTTGCTCCCGCTACCAGGTGAAGGACGGCGACGTCGTGGAGTGGCGCTATACCTGCGATCTTGGCTATGATCTCGGCAGCGGTATGGGTGGATAATGGAGGCGCCATGATATAGAGAACGCTGGTATAGGAAGCGGGATTTCCAGAACGCATTGGCCTCTGGAGATATTCGAGAGACCATCTAACCGTGCGGGCAGACAACACAAAATAATGTACAAAAAGCCAGGGATGGCCCTTTGTGACCATCTCTGGCTTTCACATTCCCATTGACGTGTTTGTGGTTGTGTGGTAGTTGTGTTTGCTACCAAAACCGAAGGGAGAACACGACTATGAAAAAGTTGATACTGCTGACCATCTGTACCATCTTGCTGCTTACAGGCTGCGGGCAGGCTGCTGCGCCGGAAGTGGGCACCGTTCTTGCGATAGTGCAGGAGGAGACTACCCCCACAACTGACACACAAGATGTGCCGACGGGAATAGCGGAAGTAGCTGTCGAACCAACCATATCAGAAATCCCCGCGCAGTCGCAACACGCGCCCGTTGTTGCGCCGCTGGAGGAACCCGCGGTCACTGTGCCAGCCGAGCAGCCAACAGCGGACACACCCACACAGACACCCGAACCTGCACCCAATACAGGCTTAGACACCGTGCCGGCGCAGACGGCAGAGGAAGTGCCCTCTGTGCCTCCCGCCACCGGTGGCATCTACTCCGTCGAGGAGGCTGTGCGTGTGGGCAACGAGTACGCCAAGGCACAGTACGGCGTGACCATCGACACCAGTATGACCACCGCTGACTCCAGCTACTATCCCGGCACAGCGGACAGTGTAGCGCGGCTGACCGAACACGGCGGACAGGCCGCATTGAATGCCGCCGTCTGCGGCAATGTGGATGCCACCTTTGCATGTCTCGCGGCATTGGACAACGCGGATGTGGTCAGCGCATACGCACGGTTCAACTGCACCGTTCGCTATAACGCGGCAGGAGATGAGTGCATCGTAGTGGTGCTGTACGGCTGATATACACGGAGCAGCTTCTGCGTCGGTGTAAGCAAAAAATAGGGAGCCGGTCGTTCGACTGGCTCCCTATCATATTCATACCTCATTCAGTTTTACTCTCAGCGTATCGACGATCTCGTTTCTTTCCTCGTCTGTGCGTGCGGAACGGTATCGCTCCACCGCCGCGTCGCGGAGCTGCTCCGACTGCCGTGACCATACTTCAAAATCCGCTTTGCTCATTGTCCCCTTACGGACACGGGCAAAGTATTTTTTATAGGCGCGGATCTGTATCTGCCATAGCGGATCGTTCTTGGACTTCTCCTTAAAACTTGTCATAGCCCCCACGTCCCGGCAGGTCTTACCTCCCAGCTGCTCAGACGGCCTGTCGCAGTAGGTATAGCTCATTCCCGGCTTTTGTAAGAACCACCGTCCGCAGTGGGCGCATCGCTTTGGCACGAAGCCCCGCTGCAAACCTTTCATAAACTCCACATACACGAAATCCAGCAGCCCGTCAAAGTACATTCGCTCCACGATCTCCGGCTCGGTACAGTACATCCCCTTGAGCATGTACTGCGTCTTTACCTGCGGCGCATCTACCTCTCTGTCCGCGCCGAGGCTGACGCCGCTGATAAACGGCTCCAAGTGCGCCTGCAAAATGTGTTCCGCCAAGGGCAGCTTCCGCTGCCCTTTCTTCTTTTCGAAAACGGCCTTGCTGAAAAGCTCATCCAAGAACCACGCGTAGCGTTCCTGTACGAAGCGGATGGCCTTGACCTGCTCCTGCATGAAGGGGATCAGCTTGCTCCTGCGCTGCAGTACAAATTCCTCAATCTCTTCTCTTATTTCGCCGGTGAATAGTTCCTCCACCGAGACCATCTCTATATCCTGTGCCAGATACAAGTAGCTGCGGTACAGCGGCAGCCGCCCAAACCATTTCAGAGCATTGAAAAACGTTCCCAATACCGCCTCGGTATGGCTCTGGGAGATCACGCTCTCCAGCTCATCCAATGCTTCCTGAAACGGCGTGACATCCATGTTGAGGATCTCCGTCAGCACAAATCCGTATGGCAGCGGGTACACCTTCTCCTCCACCCAGTATCCCGCCGCACCAAACTCGACGCGTGTGTTGGTGCACATCCTGTCCATATCGAACATATCTTTTCCCAATATTCCCACGGCGCGTCCCTCCTGCGATTGATAATCTATTTCGAATAATAGTGTATCTGCTAATATCGTAAATTATCTATTGCTAAATGTCAAGGGAAATGGTACCATCGCAGCACTCGAATATTCACAGACGATATAGATTAGCAAAGGAGGACTGCTATGACATCAAGAAAAACTCTTTCTACCATCGACGCGGACACGCTGCTGTCCACTACATTGCCGCCCACACGGTTCATCATAGACCGGCTGTTGCCGCAGGGGTTACACATCCTTGCCGGAGCACCGAAGGTGGGCAAATCGTGGCTGGCTCTATGGCTGTGTCTGCAAGTGGCGCAGGGAACAAGCGTGTGGGACTTCCCGACCCATAGAGGCACTGTGCTCTACCTCTGCCTGGAGGACAGCCTCACCCGTATCCAAAGCCGCCTGTTTCAGATCACCGACGACGCGCCGGAGGCACTGCACTTCGCCACCATCGCCGCAGGCATCGGCGAGGGGCTGGAGGAGCAGCTCACCAACTTTCTTACGCAGCACCCCGACACATCACTGGTGGTCATCGACACATTACAGCGCATCCGCACCGGCAGCGACAGCGGCAATCCCTACGCCAACGACTACCGTGACATCTCTGTATTGAAAGCGTTGGCGGACAAGCACCACATCGCCATCCTGCTCATTCACCACCTCCGTAAGATGAACGATGACGACCCCATGAACATGATCTCCTGCACGACAGGCATCAGCGGAGCGACAGACAGCAACTTCGTGCTGAAGGAACGCAGGCGCGGCAGCGGCGAAGCCACCCTGTACTGCACCGGACGGGACATAGAATACCGCGAGCTGCCGTTGGTATTCGATAAGAGCGGCTACATATGGCGGCTGACAGAGCCGGTGGAGGGGGAACGCACTTCCATCGACCCGGAGGCAATTTCCCTCTCTGTCTTTCTGCGGGGGCTGGGCAGCTTCGAGGGAACAGCTACGGAGTTGAGTGCGCTGCTGGAAGCAAAGACAGGGGAGAGGCTAACGCCCAGTGTGCTGTCCAAGCGGCTGGTGAAGTACGCGGAGGTACTGGAGCAGAACGGTATCCGCGTGGTCAGCGAACGCACACGGACAACGCGGATGCTGAGTATCCTTTGCCTTCCGTGTGACGGGAGTGACGGCAGTGACGGGAAAAACTGATATGGTGCCTGTGTTGAATTTGCCGTCACACCTGTCACAGCCGTCACAGAGCGAAAATGTACCGATTTTTGGCAGAGGTACACGATGCTATTTTGCTCCGGAAAAATCACGATTTTGGAGCAAACCCAGGGAAGGAAAAGGAAAGTTTACAGCCACACCGCGCCTCGCGCCGGTTGCCCGCGGTGTTGCCGCCTGTGGGCCGTTGTGTGGCCTCGCAGGGCGAAGGTGGGGTACGGATACCTTCCAGCCTATTTGGGCGCGTGTTGGGGAGCTTTTCGGTGCGCCGAAAGCGAAGCAGGAGAAAGGGGCGGCGTCGTGGACACCCCCGCCCCGGTCACTTCTGCCCACAGTGCGGGCAGTTTCACAGGGTCAGCCACAGGGGTCGTAAAGTGGCTTTTTCGGTGGGCGGTGGGGACGGAAACAGAAAAAGCCTCGTAGTTACGAGAAAAACTGCGGGGTCGCGGCAAAATTTCAAGGAGGAAAACTAAAATGACAAACACCAAAGAAAAGTACGCTTTTTGGCTCACGCCGGAAGCAAAGAAAATGATAGAAATAAACGCGCCGCTGGCTAACTGCGGCAGCCAAAGTGAGTTCGTGGAGAAGGCGGTTCGGTTCTACGATGGCTACCTGAAGGTGCAGAACGCCGGTGCGTTCCTGCCACACGCCGTTGCGGATGTGCTGGAAGGTACGCTGGGCGTGTTCGCAAACCGTATGGCCAAGCTGCTGTTCAACCTGACCGTGGAGCACAACATCATCAACCACCTGCTGGCCGCAGACGTGGATATGACACGCGAGGAATACAACAAGCTGCGCGGCGGCAGCGTCCGCGAGGTCACCAGCACACGGGGCACGATCTCGCTGAAGGATGTGATTCAGGAGGACTATTATGACTGAATACGAAGAATACAAGCAGACCGGTATGCTGGGCAGCTACCAGCCGGAACGTACTCTGCTGCGTGAGACAGACGATGGTGTGCAGCCTGTATTCCGTGATACAACTTATCACTATGACGAGGATGCTGTCATCGTGGAGCGTGACATGATGGTGGGCAAGCACTGCTTCCATGTCACCTCTATCTTCCCCGGCCAGCCAACAACTACCGCCACGAAGAAGTTGCTGGCCTGCATCGACGCAAGCATAGAGAAAGAAGATGCGTAGATATTTCAGTAGACTTTGGACGAGCCTTGCGGTATGGTGTGTGTACCGCATCGGCTTGCCCTTGAGAAAGGAGGAAACATGGCAAGTCAAATCACAGCCAACATCATCAAGAACGGAGAGCCGGTGGACATCCTGTATGGTCGCTTGAGCCAGGAGGACGACCACGCCGGTGACAGCAACAGCATCGTCAACCAGCGCAGCTATCTGGAGAAGTACGCCGCCGACAACGGATTCCAGAATCCCGTATTCATGGCGGACGATGGCTACAGCGGTACCAACTTTGACCGTCCCGCGTGGCAGGACATCGTGACGCTCATCGAGGCGGGGCTGGTACGTACCCTGATCGTAAAGGACATGTCCCGCCTGGGCCGTGAGTACCTGAAGGTCGGTGAACTGACGGAGTTGTACTTTCCGTCCAAAGGCGTCCGCTTCATCGCGGTCAACGATGGCGTGGATTCACTGGTGGAGAGCAGCAGTGACTTCAACCCCATCCGCAACTGGGCCAACGAACTCCACGCCAAGGACACCAGCCGCAAGGTACGTTCCGTGAAACGGATGCAGGCGGAGAACGGAGAACGCTTAGGCGGCAAGCCGCCCTACGGCTACCGCAAGCGGGACGATGACAGCAAGCGACTCGTACCCGACGAGGAGACAAAGGGTGTCGTCCAGCGCATCTTCAAGCTCTGTGCTGAGGGGAAAGGGCCGAACCAGATCGCCCGCATACTGCGGGATGACCATGTGCTGAATCCCACTAACCAGTACTACCAACAGACCGGCGTAGCCTGCACACGGCTGGATACCACACGCCCGTATAACTGGTGCGGCGCAACGGTGGCGAACATCCTCTCCAACCCTGTGTACTTGGGTCACACACTGAATATGCAGAGTAGCACCCTGTCCTACAAGAACAAGCAGATATTCCACCGTCCGCCGGAGGAGCAGGTGCTGGTGAAGAACACCCATGAGGCCATCATCGACCAAGAGCTATGGGACACGGTGCAGCGCGTTCGGGAACACAAACGCCGTCCGCCCAAGCACATGGATGCGCCGGGACTGTTCGCCGGATTAGTCTACTGCGCTGACTGCGGCGGGTACATGGTGCTGTGCCGCACGGGGAAAATGAAGCCGGAACAGTACTACTTCCGCTGCTCTACCTACGGCAAGCGGGGTAAGGACGCCTGCACACCCCACCACATCACGGAAGCCAACCTGAATGCTATCGTACTGGATGACCTGCGGCGGGTGACGCACTTCGCACGGACGAAGAAGCATCAGTTCGCCGCCTACATCAACCGTAAGAACACAGCGCAGCTCCGCAAGGAGATGACCGCCACCCAGCGGGAACTGGACAAAATGGTGAAGCGGAATGCGGAGCTGTCAGTCTTGTTCAAGAGACTCTACGAGGACAACGTGCTGGGCAAGATCAGCAACGAGCAGTTCCGAATGCTGTCTGCCGACTACAATGCAGAGCAGAAGCAACTGGCCGCAGCCATCCCGGAGAAGCAGGCGAAGCTGGAGAAGCTGAAAGCCTCCGCCGCCAACGTGGATGCCTTCATTGAGAAGGCCAGCCGGTACACGGAAATCTCTGAGCTGACGCCGGAGCTGCTGTGGACGTTCATTGAACGCATCGACATTGGCGAGAGACCCGGACGCTACAACCGCAGCGGTATGCAGGAGGTACGGATCATCTACCGCGACATCGGCGTCGTAGATAGTGCCATGTCCGCAGAAGATGCCGAGAGTGCCGAAGTCCACTTCATTCCCTCTCTGGAAATGGTCGTACAGCAGATGGCCGCGCAGACGCAGGTGTCGTAAGCACAGAACAGACAAAATCAAGGCAGAAAAAAGAACAGGCAGGCAGCGGCTTGCGCCACTGCCTGCCCATACAAAAGGTCAGGTCACTTTGTGTACCTGTGAGAAACACCCCGAGGGGTGCTCATTTTTTTATGCCTGAAACCAGCTCCACGGCGTCTCCTGCGGCGGTGCCAGCTCAAACGCCATGGCCTTTCCCGTCTCCGGGTGCCGGAACGCCACGCCTGCCGACCACAGCGCGATAGGCGTGTCCGCCTCCGCCGCGTCTCCGTACCGCCGGTCGCCCACCAGCGGCATCCCCCGTGACGCGAACTGCACCCGTATCTGGTGTGTTCGCCCCGTCAGCAGCCGGACCCGCACCAGCGCGCATCCCGCCCGCCGGTCCAGCACCCGGTACCGCAGCCGCGCCTCCCGCACGTCCTTTCCCGGCCCCTCGGCCACATAGGTCATCCGCCGCGTCTTGTCCCGGCCCAGCAGGTCCGTCAGCTCTCCCTCGTCCGCCTTCGGCATTCCCCGCACCACCGCCAGATACGTTTTCTCGAATTCCCCCTCCCGTATCTGCCGCGACAGCTCCCCGGCGGCGTAGGCGCTCCGTGCGAATACCATCAGTCCCGCCACCGGCGCGTCCAGCCGGTGCACCGTCCGTATGCACGCGGTGTGCAGCGTCTGCCGCAGCAGCGCAGGCATCCCGCCCGGTTGATCCACCGACACTATCCCCGCCGGCTTTACCGCCACCACGATCCGCTTATCCTCATACACGATATCCATGCTGCGCCCCTTCCGTACCTGTTTTTGCTGTGCCTGACATATAGCTTACATGTCCCTATAACATCCTCTGCACTAAGGTATCATAAGCGTACAAGAAAAGTAAAGTAAAAGTAACACAAAAAGCAAGAAAAAAATACTTGACAGGACGGGTCTAATGCGTTAGACTAAAAACGGGTCTACTACATTCGACCAAGGAGGAAAACCCTGTGGAAACACCGAAAATTTTTGACAGTGAGCTGCGCTTCTGCGAGATACTGTGGTCCCATGAGCCTATAAAGAGCAGTGAGCTGGTCCGCCTGTGCGCCGAGGAGCTGGGCTGGAAAAAATCCACCACCTACACCGTGATCAAGCGTCTCGCCGAGCGCGGCGTGGTGCACACGGAGAACGCCGTGGTCACGTCGCGCGTCGCGCGGGAGGACGTGCAGCGCGCCGAGAGCCGTGCCTTCGTGGCCCACAACTTTCACGGCAGCTTGCCGGCATTTCTGACGGCTTTCATGGGAAATTCAAAACTTTCCAAAGAGGATGCCGATGTGCTCCATGCCATGATCGACCGCTTCGAGCAGGAGAATTCCGGACGTAACTGAATCGCGCTGCGGCATACGATGTCATGCCCTGCGCCATAAAGGAGAAGAAAAAATGGATAGTCTGTTTACCTCCGTGCTGGAAATTTCCTGGCAGGCGGGCCTCATCGCGCTGGCGGTGATGGCGGTGCGGCCGCTGCTGCGCCGTGCGCCCCGCCGCGCCGTGTGTATGCTGTGGCTGCTGGTAGCCCTGCGGCTGCTGCTTCCAGCCCGATTGACAGTAGAGAGCCCCGTCAGTCTCCAGCAGCCCGAAAGCCCGCCCATCCAGGCCTATCAGGAGCTTCGCCAGCAGGAAAAGGTCTATGTTTCCGCCCCGCCGGAGCAGCGCCTGGAAATGGCAGGACCCGCTGCGGCACAAGGCTTTGCGCTGCTGGATCAGCTGCCCGCCATCTGGCTGACGGGCGTGGGCTGCATGGCGCTGTACATGGCCCTCAGCCTGCTGCGTATGCGCTGGCGGCTCCGCGCCGCCCCCCGCATACAGGACAATGTCTATCGCTGCACCGACTGGTCCACGCCCTTCGTGCTGGGCGTGCTCGCGCCCCGCATTTATGTGCCGGAAACCGTGTCGGAGCAGGACTTTCCCCAGGTGCTCGCCCACGAAAGGAGCCATATCCGCCGCTGGGACCATGTGTGGAAACCGTTGGCGTTTCTGCTGCTGGCGGTCAATTGGTTCAATCCGGTCCTCTGGGCGGCGTATGTCCTGCTGGGCCGCGACATGGAGCGCGCCTGTGATGAAATGGTGTTGAAAAACGCCACGCCCGCCCAGCGGGCCGCCTATTCCCGGGCGCTGGTGGCCTGTGCCGCCCAGCCGAAAATGGCGGCGGTGTGCCCGCTGGCCTTTGGCGAAGTGGCTGTGAAAGAAAGGGTGAAGAACGTGCTCAACTATAAGAAGCCCGCCCTCTGGGCTGTCATCCTGCTGGTCGTCGCGGCGGCCATCATCGGCGCGTGCCTGCTGACGAAGCCCGGCTACAAGAACGTGGGGACGCTGGACGCGGAGAAGCTGTTCGCCCTGCGGACGGAGTATGTGGGCGACAACGCGGCGGTCAGCGGCATACTGGATGCGCTGGGCTTCCGGGCGGCCGGCGCTGCCGGCGATGGTCAGGCGTATACCTACTCCTTTGAGGTCGAAACGGCCAGCGAGCCCTACGGCGTGGTGGTGCGCTACGCCTTTGCAGGCGCACTGCCGCAGCGCACCGAGGACTGGGACCGGCAGATGGCGCAGCGGGGCTATATCGCGCTGGCACTCATCGACAACGCGGAATGGCTGCGGTGGGAGGACGTCGGTGCGGAAGGGGAGACCCCTGTGTCCGGCACGGTGTACGCCGGGGACTATGTGGCGGCGGACTACAACGCCGTGCGGGGGAGCGCCGCGGGCCTGCAGGCGCTGATGGATACCCTGCAGGCGTGTCTGGAGGACGGCTCCATCGCGTACTATCCCGGCGACGCGCAGCCGAGCTTTGAGGAAACCATGCCGTGGAGTTCTACCGGTGAGAACGACCCGTGCAGCGTCCGGGCGGAGGATTACGGCATCGTCTATAACGACACGCTGCCCGATTGGGACACCCTGCCGCTGAGCTACCTGTGCGCGTACTATCTGAACGCGGACGGGGCGTATGCCGAGGGTGCCATGGACGTGCTGGCGCACCGCTACCAGCAAGCCCCCAACACGGTGAAGGCGTATCTCCGCCGGCTGGCGGGACAGCAGGTCCCCGACGGCCGGGGCGACGCATCGGAGGTGCTGCTGCAGGATATTTCCCGGTATGCCATGTCCCAGTTGACCGGCGGGCTGCCGGTGGCCGCCAGTTATGAGAGGGACCAGCTGAGCATCTCCGTGTCGGAGGTCTATTCCGTGACGTACCGCACGGTGACATACGACGAGAATTACAGCGAGGACATCCCGGTGTATGAGGTGGGCAGCGGCGCGCAGCTGTCCGTGATAAAGGGTGAGGGCTTCACCCTCTACGGACGGTACAATGAGGAGAACGTGGCGCTCCACAACGGAGATGTGGTAGAGTTGACGGAGCAGTTCGTGGGCCTGGGCATGGATGGACAGTACGCTGTACGGTTCCAGTACCGGAGCGCGGCGGAAACGGCGGAGCTGGAGGTCTATCAGATCACGTGGGAGACGGGAGGTTCCGCCAAGCAGGTCGTGCCACTGACGGAGGAGCAGGTGCAGACCATCCAGTCGGAGAAGGGGCTGGTGCAGCCGGAGTGGTATCAGGTGTGCGCCCAGCTGCGGCAGGGCAACGAGGATGTTGCCTACTACATGGGCAACGACTATAAGCCCGTGCCGCCCACGGTGCTGAAAATACTGACGGAGCAGTGCGGCTATACCTTCGTGACGCCGGAGGATTTCCGGGGCAATATGACCGCCGCCAAGCTGGAGTTCTACGGCGGCGAGACGTACACCGCCGACAAAGCCGACCTGCCCGCCCTGCAAAGGATGCTGACCAACGCCAGAGCCTACGGCGGCGCGTCCTCTTGTGGGTTTGGCGCCAAGCTGACGGTGACGTTCGACGACGGGCGGACAGTGTCGGTGCTGAAGGGGACGGACAGCTGCGCCAGCTTTATGTTCGGCTCGTGGAGCTCCGCCATGGTGTCCGACAGCGAGAACCGGCAGTTCTGGCAGATGTTCGGCGTGCCCTTTGACGAATAAACAGAGCGGAAAAGCCACCCCGATGGGGTGGCTTTTCTATGCGTACACGGTATCTCAGCCGTGGTAATACCTCTTGGCGCAGAAGTCGCGCTCTACGCGTACCTTGCCGGTGTCGGTGAGCCAGTCGGTGAAGTTGGTGAAGTTCCGCTCCACGATGCTGAATTTCAGCTCCTGCCGGGTGCGGATGTTCTCCCGCTGGCAGAAGGCGTATATCCAGTCGGAGAACGTCATGCCGTCGGTGAGGTCGTCCAGCAGCTCCCGCTCCTTGCGGTGGATGAAGGCGATGTTGCTGTCGATGAGGGCAGACAGCTCCGCGCGGTCGGTGACGACCTGCTTGTGGGCGAGGATATAGGCGGGGTAGTCCGTGGCGCGGAGGGCGGCCTTGCTGTCCAGATCCCTGGCGATGAACATGCTGGTGGGCAGCTTGGCCGCGTCGATCTCGTGCTGGTCGATGAGGCAGTCGCCCACATAGGCCGCGCCGTCCGGCGTGACAAAGCCCAGCTGGCCTGCCGAATGGCCGGGGAGAGACAGTACACCGAACCGGGCGCCGTCTACGTCGATGTGGTCCTCCTGGGGGAAGATGACTCGATCTGCGGTGAAGCACTCCTCCAGAAACAGCTCACGGCTTTTGCCGTAGGTCAGGGCCACGTAGTTGGCGCGGTAGCTGTCCGGGTTCACAGAGATACCGGCTTCGATCAGGGAGATGGCGGCTTTCGCGCCGTATCGCTCCTGCAAATACCGGACGTTGCCGGTGTGGTCGAAGTGGGCGTGGGAGCAGAGAATGGCGCGCAGACGCCAGCCGCTGCCGTCGATGAGCGCGGTCAGGCCGGCTCTGTCCAGCTTGGCGTAGCCGGTGTCGATGAGCACCACATCCCGGTCATTGAGCTTATAAACGGGCAGCAGGGCGGTGGCGGCGACGGCCGCATATGTATTGCCCAGCACGTGCAGAAGTTCCATGAAAATCAGCCTCCGGAAAAGTGTTTTCCCCATTATACACCGCCAGTGGGAAAAAACAAAGCTTTTCGTTTTTGCGTTCCACACCGCAGGCGCAGGGCGCACGGGAGAATGCGGAGGGATCTGCAAAAAAGAATTCAGAAAAATTTTCGATTTTCCCCCTATGCAAAACGGGAGAAATAAGGTAAAATACCTGATAGAAAATTAGGGAGGAACGGCGATGGAGCAACCAGTATTCAAGCGGGTGCTGCTGAAGATCAGCGGCGAAGCGCTGGCCGGCGATAAGCACTTCGGTCTGGACTTTCAGGTCATGGGCCGGGTGGCGGACGTTATCAAGCAGTGTGTGGACATGGGCGTGCAGGTGGGTATCGTCATCGGCGGCGGCAATTTCTGGCGCGGCGTGAAGGACGGCGAGGGACACATCGAGCGCACCCGGGCCGACCACATGGGTATGCTGGCCACGGCCATGAACTGCATGGCCATGGCGGACGTGCTGGAGCAGAAGGGTGTGGACGTGCGTGTGCAGACGGCGCTGGAGATCCGGGCCGTGGCGGAGCCGTATATCCGCGCCAGGGCCATTCGGCACCTGGAAAAGGGGAGAGTGGTCATTTTTGGCTGCGGCATCGGCTGCCCGTTCTTCTCTACGGATACCGCGGCGGTGCTGCGGGCGGCGGAGATCGACGCGGACGTCATCCTGCTGGCCAAGAATATCGACGGCGTGTACGACAGCGACCCGGCCAAGAATGCCGACGCGGTGAAGTTTGACAGCATCACCTACGACGAGGTGCTCAAGCGCCACCTGGCTGTGATGGACTCTACCGCCACCAGCCTGTCCATGGACAACCATATCCCGGTGCTGGTATTTGCCCTGAAAGACCCGGAGAATATCATCCGCGCCCTGCGCGGCGAAAAAATCGGAACGATCGTGAAGGAGGACTGACCCCATGTTGAAGGACGAGTACAAGGTTTACGAGGAAAAAATGAAGAAGAGCATTGAATCCGTGATGAGCGACTTCGACACCGTGCGTGCCGGCCGCGCCAACGCTTCCGTGCTCAACCGCATCAGCGTGGACTACTACGGGACCCCCACGCCCATCCAGCAGATCGGCTCTATCGGCTCGCCCGACCCGCGGACGCTGGTCATTACCCCTTGGGATGCCAGCATTCTGAAGGGTATTGAAAAGGCCATTCAGGAGTCCGACTTGGGCATCAACCCCCAGAACGACGGTAAGTGCATTCGTCTGGCTTTCCCCCAGCTGACCGAGGAGCGCCGCAAGGAGCTGGTCAAGCAGATCCACAAGTACGCCGAGAACGGCAAGGTGGCTGTGCGGAATATCCGCCGGGATGCGATGGATAACTTCAAGAAGCAGCAGAAGGCGTCCGAGATCACCGAGGACGAGCTGAAGATCGCCGAGAAGGACCTGCAGAAGCTGACCGATGACAGCTGCAAGGAGATCGACAAGATCCTGGACAACAAGGAAAAGGAATTGATGTCTGTTTAATGGGACTGTTTACGAAGAAAACGCCCCATACGGCGGGGGAGGTGGACAGGAGCCGCCTTCCCCGCCATATCGCTGTTATTATGGACGGCAACGGCCGCTGGGCGAAAAAACGCGGCCTGCCCCGCACGGTGGGGCACAAGGCGGGGGCAGAGGTGTTCCGCGACATCGCCACCTACTGCAAGGAACTGGGAGTGGAATACCTGACAGTATACGCCTTTTCCACAGAGAACTGGAAGCGGCCCGCCGATGAGGTGAATACCATCATGGGCCTGTTGGAGCAGTATCTGCGGGAAGCTATCGACACCATGGAAAAGGAGCACATCCGCCTGCGGTTCTTCGGCGACCTCAGCGCACTGTCCCCGGAGCTGCAGGCGCTGGCGCATGAGACGGATGACATCTCCGGCCGCTATGCGGGGTTCCAGGCCAATGTGTGTCTGAATTACGGCGGCAGGGCGGAGATACTGCGGGCGGCGCGGCTGTGCGCGGAGCAGGGGGTGGACTGGACGGAGGAGAACCTCTCCGCCAATATGTACTCTGCCGGTATCCCCGACCCGGAGCTGATCATCCGCCCCAGCGGCGAGATACGGCTGAGCAATTTCATGCTGTGGCAGTGTGCCTACAGCGAATTCTATTTCTGCGACACGCTGTGGCCGGATTTTACCCGGCAGGATATGGACAGAGCGATCATCGACTATCAGCGGCGGGATCGCCGGTTCGGCGGCGTAAAGTGAGGTGACGACCATGAAACAGAGAATACTGGTGGCGATCATCGGCGTGCCGGCATTGATCGGCGTGCTGTGCTTCGCACCGGATTGGGCCACGGCGGTGCTGGTGGCGGCGCTGTGCGTCATCGGCTGCCATGAGTTCATGGCGGCCGCCGCGCCGGAGAAAGCGGCGCACTGGTGGGGGCTGGCGGCCACGCTGGCGGTGTTCACCGTGTTCACGGTGTATTTCAGCGGCGGTGACTTCACGGGTACCGCCATACATACGATCATGGTATGGCTGCTGGCGGCGCTGATCGTGGTGATGTTCATCGCGGCGGTGCAGGCCTTCGGCAAAGACGACGAGCTGGATTTTCCGGATATCAGCGCTATGGCGGTGTCCGGATTGGTGATCCCGCTGGCGCTGGGCTGCCTGGTGCGGCTGCGGATGCTGGAATACGGCGCCGGACTGGTGCTGATCCCGCTGGTGTCGGCGTTTATGAGCGACTCTCTGGCGCTGTTCGGCGGTATGCTGTTCGGGAAAACAAAGCTGGCGCCCAGAGTTAGCCCGAAGAAGACACGGGAGGGTGCGGTCAGCGGTCTGGTGGGCGGCATGGTGGGAATGATCCTGTTCCGGATATTCTTCTTCCTATGTACGGAGGTGCAGCTGCACATCGGCTGGTGTGTGCTGTTGGGCTTCGTGGGCGCGGTGCTGGGGCAGCTGGGCGACCTGAGCTTCTCCTGCGTGAAGCGGCAGTGCGGCATCAAGGACTACGGACGGCTTCTGCCGGGCCACGGCGGCGTGCTGGACCGGTTCGATAGTGTGATCTTCGCTGCACCGTTGACGTGGATGCTTATCAACGCTGTGACGCTGTATTGAGGAAGGACCTATGACGAAAACCATCGCCCTGTTGGGGGCTACCGGCTCCATCGGGCGGCAGACGCTGGAGGTGGCCGGGGAGCTGGGCCTCCGCGTGGCGGCGCTGACCGCCAATACACAGGTAGACCTGTTGGAGCAGCAGGCGCGGCAGTATATGCCGCGCCTTGCGGTGCTGTATGACGAAAATGCGGCGCTGGTGCTGAAAAAACGGCTGCGGGGGACCGGCATTGAGGTCATGGCAGGGGAGGAGGGCCTGTTGGCTGCCGCCGCTATGAGCGAGGCGGACACGGTGGTGACTGCCGTGATGGGCAGCGTGGGGCTGCGTCCCACACTGGCGGCAATCCAAAAAGGCAAGCGCATCGCGCTGGCCAATAAGGAAACGCTGGTGTGCGCCGGTGAGCTGGTGATGGACGCGGCGGAGAAATACGGCGCGGAGATCGTGCCGGTGGACAGTGAGCACAGCGCGGTGTTTCAGTGCTTGCAGGGCTGCCAGGACCGGGGTGAGGTGCGGCGTATCCTGCTGACCTGCTCCGGCGGGCCGTTCTACGGAAGGACCTTCGACGAGCTGGAGCACATGACGGCGGCGGATGCCCTGCGCCATCCCAACTGGCACATGGGACCGAAGATCACGGTGGACTCCGCCACACTGATGAACAAGGGACTGGAGATCATCGAGGCCATGCGGCTCTATCGCCTGCCGGTGGAGCAGGTGCAGGCGGTGATACACCGCCAGAGCATCGTGCATTCGCTGGTGGAGTTCCGGGACGGGGCACTGCTGGCGCAGTTGGGCACGCCGGATATGAAGCTGCCCATCCGCTATGCGCTGACGTATCCCTACCGGGCCGAGAGCCCGGATAAGCCGCTGGACCTGCTGACGTGCGGCGCGCTGACCTTTGCCGAGCCGGACGAGAGGGCGTTTCCCTGTCTGCGTCTGGCACGGTATGCCGCAGCGGTGGGCGGCACCGCCTGCGCCATACTCAACGGCGCCAACGAGGCGGCTGTGGGAATGTTTCTGCGAGGCGAGATCGGCTTTAACGATATCTCCCGGCGGGTGGAGCGCGCGTTGGAGCGGGTGCCGGTGCAATATCAGCCAAGCCTTGCGGATATACTGGAAGCAGACAAGGCGGCGCGGCGCGCTGCCCTGTGACATCCGGAAAAGGAGCTTGCATACATGATCGTATATATCATAGCGGCCCTGCTGGTGTTCGGTATTTTGATCGCCGTCCATGAGCTGGGGCACTTCCTGGCGGCCAAGGCCTGCGGCGTGCGGGTCAACGAGTTCGCCATCGGCATGGGACCGGTGCTATGGAAAAAGCAGCGGGGGGATACCCAGTATTCTCTGCGGGCTTTTCCGGTGGGCGGTTTCTGTGCCATGGAGGGGGAAGAGGAGGACTCTGACGATCCGGCGGCGCTGAACCGCCAGGGCTTTTGGAAAAAGCTGATCATTTTTGCCGCCGGCGCGGCCATGAATTTTCTGGCGGGGCTTATTATCATCTTCTGCCTGTATGCGCCGGCGCAGGGGTTCTATCAGCCGGTGATCTCCGGCTTTGCCGAGGGTTGTCCGTTGGAGAGCGCCGACGGCTTGCAGACCGGGGACCGGCTGGTGTCCATCGATGGGGAGCGCGTGTACATTTACAGCGACGTGAGCCTGCTGCTTGGCCTGAATAAGACTGGCACATTCGACCTGGTGGTGGACCGCGGCGGGGAGAAGGTGCGCCTGGACGACTTTGCCATGACGCGACAGACGTATACCGATCAAAGCGGAAATGCGTACAGCGGCTACGGAATATACTTCGGTGCGGCGGCGGCCACCTTCGGCGACAAACTGGCCTACACCTGGAACAATGCTGTGGATTTCGTGCGTCTGGTGCGGCTGAGCCTGCAAATGCTCTTTACCGGGCAGGCGGGCCTGCGGGATCTGAGTGGCCCGGTGGGGATCGTGTCCACCATGGTACAGGTAGGTGAGCAGGCGGAGACGACCCAGGCGGCGGTGGAGAACATCGCCTACATCGCGGCGCTGATCGCAGTGAATCTGGCGGTGATGAACCTGCTGCCGCTGCCGGCGCTGGATGGCGGGCGGATATTCTTCCTGATCATCAACGCGGCGACCATGCTGCTGTTCCGGAAGCAGATACCGGCAAAATATGAGAACTATATCCACTTCGCGGGACTTGTTTTGCTGCTGGCGCTGATGGTGGTGCTGGTGTTCAGCGACGTGGGAAAGCTGATCCACTGAGGAGGCGGGGACGGTGACAAGACGCATACAGGTGGGCGCGGTACCGGTGGGCGGCGGCGCGGCCGTAAGCATACAGTCCATGTGCAATACGCCCACGGAGGACGTGAACGCCACGGTGCGGCAGATACAGCGCCTGGAGCAGGCGGGCTGCGAGATCGTGCGTGTGGCGGTGCCCACGGAGGAGGCCGCACGGGCCATTCCGAGCATCAAGGCGGCTATACACATCCCGCTGGTGGCGGATATCCACTTTGATTACCGGCTGGCGTTGCTGTGTGTGGACGGCGGTGTGGATAAAATACGCATCAACCCCGGCAACATCGGGTCGAAGGACCGCGTGCGGGCCGTGGCCGACGCCTGTCGGGAGAGGAATATTCCAATCCGTGTGGGCGTCAACGGCGGCTCGCTGGAGAAGGACCTGGTGCAAAAATACGGCGGCGTGACCGCCGAGGCGCTGGCCGAGAGTGCACTGGGACATGTGCGCCTGTTGGAGGAGTGCGGCTTCGGGAATATCTGCATCTCCGTGAAGTGCTCCCGGGTGCCGGTAAATATGGCGGCCTACGAGCTGCTGCGCGAAAAGGTGGACTACCCGCTGCATCTGGGCGTCACCGAGGCCGGCACACCGGAGATGGGGGTGCTGAAGTCGGCCATTGGCATCGGCGGACTGCTGTGTCGGGGTATCGGCGATACGCTGCGGGTGAGCCTGACTGCCGACCCGGTGGAAGAGGTAGTGGCCGCCAAGCGTATTTTGCAGGCCTGCGGTCTGCGGCAGACGGGGCCGGACCTGATCGCCTGCCCCACCTGCGGGCGGACGAAGTATGATATGCTGCCTATCGCCCGGGAGGTGGAACGGCGGCTGAAGAGCTGTGACAAGCCCATCACCGTGGCAGTGATGGGGTGCGTGGTCAATGGACCGGGGGAGGCCACTGCTGCGGATGTGGGCATCGCCGGAGGCAAGGGCGAGGGACTGCTGTTCGCTAAGGGAAAGGTTCTGCGAAAAGTGCCGGAGGACCAGCTGGTGGACGCGCTGTTCGAGGAGATCGACAAGCTGTAACAAGAGATACGATAGGGGAGAAACATGGCGGAGAGAGTACCGTTTTTTACGCTGTTTGAGAGCTTTCAGGCACCGCGGCAGCTGCGCCTGTTGCTGCACGATGCCTGCATCGTCAGCGGCGCGCTGGATATGGCGGGCCGGACGCTGGAGGTGCAGATAGAGAGCAGCGAGACGCTGTCCCAGGCGGCACAGGACGCCCTGCAGCAGATGCTGGCGCAGCAGTATGATCTGCGGCAGGTGCTGCTGCATTTCTGCGGCACCGGCGAGCAGAAGGGCGACAGCGGGGTGATTTGGGGAAAGACGATCACCGGAAAGTTGACGCCTATCGGCGAACTGAATATCAAGCAGGGCAGCGCCATTGTGGAGGGTCGGGTGTTCAAGACGGAGTGCTATGAGACGCGGCGCAAGGGCATGTGGACGCTGAACTTTAACATCACCGATGAGCGTGGCTCCGTGGCCGTGCGGAAGGCCATGGACGAAAAAGAGGCCAAGGTGCTGGGCGGCGCGATCAGCGACGGGATGTGGCTGCGCCTGCAGGGCAAGGTGGAGCTGACCTACGACGGGAAGGATATCCTGCTGCGGCCGGTGAATATTATGAAGATCAGCCATACGGCCCGGCAGGACAATGCACCGGAGAAGCGGGTGGAGCTGCACCTGCATACGCAGATGAGCAGCATGGATGCTCTGACGGATGTGGGCAAGGTGGTAAAGCAGGCGGCAGCCTGGGGCCACCCGGCTATTGCCATTACCGACCACGGCACGGTGCAGGCATTCCCAAAGGCGCGGGACGCGGGCAAGGGGAAGATCAAGATCCTGTACGGCGTGGAGGGGTACTACGTCAACAATCTGGACGACCGGATCGCCGTACACGGCGCGCAGGATCAGGACTTTGACGACGAGATCGTGTGCTTCGACATCGAAACCACCGGATTGAAGGTACAGCGGGAGGCCATCACGGAGATCGGCGCAGTGGTGCTGAAAAACGGGAAGATCACGGATACGTTTCAGACCTTCGTGAACCCCGGCCGTCGGCTGACGCCGGAGATCATCGGCCTGACGGGCATTACGGATGCCATGCTGGCGGACGCGCCGCCGCCGGAGGAGGCACTGGCAGCGTTTTTGAAGTTCGTGGACGGGCGACCGCTGGCGGCCCACAATGCGGAGTTCGACATCGGGTTTATCCGGGCCGGATGCCGCAGGGCGGGGCTGGAATTCGACCCCACGTACATCGACAGCCTGATCCTGGCGCAGAACCTGCTGCCGGAGCTGCACAAACATAAGCTGGACATCGTGGCGGAGCATTTGGATCTGCCCGCCTTCAACCACCACCGGGCGTCGGACGACGCGGGGATGGTGGGGTATATGCTGATACCCTTTTTTGAGAGAATGCGGCGGGAGATGGGAATTTCCCGTCTGCAGGAGATCAACGGGCAGATGGAGAAGCTGCGGCCCCGGGGCGGCGGCAGCCGGCACCCCAAGCATATTATCATCCTGGCGAAGAACAAGCTGGGCCTGAAGCACCTGTATCAGTTGATCTCGGCTTCCAATCTCAAGTATTTCAAGCGTGTGCCCATTATCCCTAAGACGGAGCTGATCGCCCATCGGGAAGGCCTCATTATCGGCTCAGCCTGCGAAGCAGGCGAGCTGTTCCGGGCGGTGGCGGACCGCAAGGACTGGGCGGAGCTGAAGCGCATCGCATCGTTCTACGATTACCTGGAGATACAGCCCATCTGCAATAATATGTTCATGCTTCGCAACGGCACGGTGCAGTCAGAGGATGAACTGCGGGAGTTCAACCGTACCATCGTCCGGTTGGGCCGGGAGCTGGGCAAGCCCGTGTGCGCCACCGGCGATGTGCACTTCCAGGAGCCGGAGGACGAGGTATACCGCCATATCCTGCTGGCCAGCAAGAAGTTTGCCGACGCCGACGCACCCCTGCCCATTTACTTCAAGACCACGGAGGAGATGCTGGCGGAGTTTGCCTATCTGGGCGAAGAGGAAGCGCATCGGGTGGTCATCGATGATCCGCGCGGCGTCGCCGACCGTATCGAAAATATCGAGCTGCTGCCGCCGGGACGGTTGTTCCCGCCGCGGCTGGAGAATTCGGAGCAGGAACTTCATGACAGAGTGTGGGACAAGTGTCACGAGCTGTATGGCGACGAGCCGCCTCAGCTGATCGTGGACCGGCTGAACGTGGAACTGAAAAGCATTCTGGGCAAGTACGACGTGGTGTATATGTCCGCCCAGAAGCTGGTGCAGCGCAGCCTGGAAAACGGTTATCTGGTGGGCTCCCGTGGCTCGGTGGGCTCGTCGCTGGTGGCGTATATGTCCGGTATTACGGAGGTGAACTCCCTGCCGCCCCATTATCGCTGCCCCAAATGCCGCCATACTGAGTTCATCACCGATGGCAGCTACGGCTGCGGCGCGGATATGCCCGATAAGAATTGCCCGATGTGCGGGGCAAAGTACGCTAAGGACGGATTTGACATCCCCTTTGAGACGTTTTTGGGCTACGGCGGCGGTAAGGTGCCGGATATCGACCTGAATTTCTCCGGTGAGTACCAGGCCCGGGCACACCAGCACGCCATCGAGATGTTCGGCAAGACCCAGGTGTTCCGCGCGGGGACCATCGGTACCCTGGCGGAGAAGACCGCCTTCGGCATGGTGAAGAAATACCTGGAGGAACGGGGCGAGACGGCCTCCAACGCGGAGCTGGATCGCCTGACGCTGGGCTGCGTGGGCGTGCGGCGTACTACGGGGCAGCACCCCGGTGGGCTGGTGGTGGTGCCGGATGATATGGATGTGGAGGATTTTACCGCGGTGCAGCACCCGGCAGACGATGCCAACAGCGACACTGTGACCACTCATTTCGAGTATCACTGCATGGAGGACAACCTCCTGAAGCTGGATATGCTGGGACACGATGACCCCACCATGATCAAAATGCTGGAGGACCTGACCGGCGTGAACGCGCGGGCCATCCCCTTGGATGACCCGGATACCATGAGTATTTTCACCTCGTCCAAGGTGCTGGGCTTTGAAAATGACGAGATATTGGGGCCCACCGGCGCCGTGGCTATCCCGGAGTTCAACACCCGGTTCACCCGCGGTATGCTGATGGATACCATGCCCCAGGATTTCAATACCCTGGTACGGTTGTCCGGCTTCTCCCACGGTACCGACGTGTGGCTGGGCAATGCCCGGGACTTGATCGTGGGCGGCACGGCCAGCGTTTTGGAGACGGTGGGCTGCCGCGATGATATCATGTTGTACCTGATCTCCATGGGGCTGGAGCCGAAGATGAGCTTTAAGATCATGGAGGCGGTGCGTAAGGGCAAAGTAAAGAAAAAGGGCTTCGAGGACGGCTGGGAGGAGGCTATGCGGGAGCATCAGGTGCCGGATTGGTATATCGGCTCTCTGGCCAAGATCGGCTATCTGTTCCCTAAGGCCCACGCTGTGGCCTATGTGATGATGGCGTTCCGTATTGCGTGGTTCAAGGTGCATGAGCCGCTGGCCTTCTACGCTACGTTCTTCTCCATCCGGGCCAAGGCCTTCGACGCGGAGTACTGCTGCGCCGGCATGGATGCGGTGAAGCAGAAAATCAGGGAGATCGAGAACAATAAGGACGCCACCGACGTGGAACAGAACCTGCTGGTGACGCTGGAGGTGTGCTACGAGTTCTATCTGCGGGGCTTCCATTTTGACACCATTAGTATTTACGACTCCGATGCCACACACTTCAAGATCACGGAAAACGGCCTGCTGCCTCCCTTTGTAACGGTGCGCGGTCTGGGTGAGACGGCGGCGCTGGACACGGTGGAGAAGCGAAAGGGAAAAACCTTCATCTCTGTAGAGGAGTTCGCCACCATCTGCAACAAGCTTAGTAAGACCCATATCGAGCAGCTGAAGGCGCTGGGCGCCTTTGCCGGTATGGCGGATACCAGTCAGGTGACGCTGTTCTGAGACAGCCAAAAGCGCAAAAAAGAAGCACCCGCTCGGGTGCTTCTTTTTTGCACTTTATTCGGCTTTCTGTTTCACGGGGAAGTCGATCTGGGCCAGAAGAACGGCGGCGAACATCACGGCGCAGCCGATATATTCCCGGACGGACATCTGCTGCTTGAGGATGATGGCGCCGGCGATGACGGCGAACACACTCTCCAGACTCAGCAGGATGGTGACCACCGTGGGATTGGAGCCCTTCTGTGCCAGAATTTGCAGGGTGTAGCCCACGCCGCAGGAGAAGATACCCACGTACAGCAGAGGAAGGATGCAGCTCCAGATGGCGGCGAAGTCCACGTCCTCGAAGAGGAACATACACACGGTGGAGATAAGGGCCGCGAACAGGAATTGCAGACAGCTGAGCTTTACGCCGTCACAGTAGGCGGTGAAATGGTCGATGACCAGAATATGTACGGCGAAGCACACGGCGCACACGAGGATCAGCAGGTCGCCGGGAGCCAGCGTGAAGCTGCCCTTGATGCACAGCAGGTACAGAGCCACTACGGACAGCACCACGGCGATCCAGGTGGGCAGGTTGACCTTACGCTTGAAGAACAGACCGAACACGGGCACCAGCACCACGTACAGGGCGGTGATGAAGCCGGCCTTGCCGGCGTCGGTGCCGGCCACCAGACCCGCCTGCTGGAAGTTGGAGGCGATGGCGAGAGCCGCGCCGCAGCACAGTCCGCCGATCCACAGCTGCTTGTTGGCGGCTTTTTTCTCGGCGGGGGAGAGGATGGGCTTGTCCTTCTTCATTTTGTCGCTGATGAGGATGACCACCAGCAGAGCCAGCACAGCGATAAAGTAGCGGGCGGCGTTGAAGGTGAAGGTGCCGATGGCGTCGGCGCAAAGATCCTGCGCGACGAAGGCGGTGCCCCAGATAAAGGCGGCCAGGACGGGGAAAACCACCTGCCGCATCTGATTGTGTTTCATGTCAGTGATGTCCTTTCTCTGTTTACTCTTTCTCTTTCGGTGTGCCGGTGTGCCATTGGAATTTGCGTTCCTGATGATGCAGCAGGCGCGTGATATTCTCCCGGTGGCACCAGATCACCAGCGCGGCGATCAGCACGGCCAGCGCCGTGTAGAGGAGGCTGCGGCCGCAGAAGAAAAATGTGGTGACGGGCATGGAGGCGGCGGCGCAGACGGAGCCGAGAGAGACGTATTTCGTCAGCAGCCACAGGGCGGCGAACAGACCCCACGCGATCAGACCGACGCGCCAGTCCAGCAGCCACACCAGCGTGCCGCCGGACAGGATGCCCTTGCCGCCCTTGAAGCCGAAGAACACCGGGAACATATGCCCCAGCTCGCAGCCGAGGCCGCCCAGCAGGACGCCCAACATCCAGTCGCCGGCCAGATAGTCGAAGGCTGCACCGCCAATCAGGCAGGCAATCACTGTTTTACCCATGTCGAAGAGGATGACGCCCAGTGCGTATTTGGCACCGTAGGTGCGGTAGAAGTTGGTCAGGCCCGCATTGCCGCTGCCGTGCTGCCGCACATCGTCCTTGATGATGAAGTGGCTGACCATTACCGAGCCGTTGAGACAACCTAAGAAATAGCCCAGCAGCAATATGACCAGTGAGGCCAGCAGTGTAGCACCGATGAGATGGTTCAACCGTCGTCCTCTCCCTTCTGGCGGATAGTCAGCACGATGGGGGTGCCCTCCAGGCCGAACACGCTGCGGAGCTGGTTTTCCAGATACCGCTGGTAGGAGAAGTGGAAGAGCTTTTTGTCGTTGCAGAAGATGACGAAGTGGGGCGGCTTGACGCCCACCTGCGTCATGTAGTAGATCTTCAGGCGGCGCCCCTTGTCCGTGGGTGGCTGAACGCGGGTCTGCGCGTCTGCCAGCACACTGTTCAGCGTGCCGGTGGTGATTCGCATGGCCGCCTGATCGTTGACGTAGTTGATAAGCTCAAAGAGACGGCCCACCCGCTGGCCGGTCAGGGCGGAGATGAACAGAATGGGGGCATAGGGCATATAGCTCAGGTCCCGGCGGATGTCCTCACGCATACGGTCCATGGTCTTGTCGTCCTTTTCGATCAGGTCCCATTTGTTCACCACGATAATGCATGCCTTGCCCGCGTCATGCGCCAGACCGGCGACCTTGGTGTCCTGCTCGGTGACACCCTCCTGAGCATCGATGAGAATGAGGCAGACGTCGCTGCGCTCAATAGCCATGGTGGCCCGCAGAACGCTGTATTTTTCGATGTTGTCATCTACCTTGGACTTTTTCCGCATACCGGCGGTGTCGATGAAATTATATTTGCCGTACTGGTTCTCAAAGTAGCTGTCGATGGCGTCGCGGGTGGTGCCGGCTACATTGCTGACGATAACGCGTTCCTCGCCCAGAATACGGTTCGTCAAGCTGGATTTACCTACATTGGGCTTTCCGATAATGGCCACCTGTACCACGTCGGAGTCGTCCTCCTCATCCGTTTCAGGCGGAAAATACTTGATGCATTCGTCCAGCAGATCGCCGGTGCCGTGGCCGTGAACGGCGGAGACAGCCACGGGGTCGCCCAGACCCAAGTTGTAGAACTCATAGAAATCCGGGTCGACCGCGCCCACAGAGTCCATCTTGTTCACCGCCAGCACGATGGGCTTACGGCTGCGCTGAAGCATACTGGCCACCTCCTGGTCGGAGGCAGTCAGGCCGGTCTTGATATCCGTGACGAAGATAATGACGTCGGCGTTGTCGATGGCGATCTGGGCCTGCTCCCGCATGAAGGCCAGGATCTGACTGTCGGTGTTGGGCTCGATGCCGCCGGTGTCCACCAGGCGGAACCTGCGGCCCACCCACTCGCTCTCACCGTAGATACGGTCACGGGTGACGCCGGGGGTGTCCTCTACGATGGACAGCCGCCGACCGATGATCTTATTGAACAGCATGGACTTGCCCACGTTGGGGCGTCCCACGATCGCTATCAAAGGTAATGCCATAGTTTATCCCTCTCTTTCCAGCATGGCGTCCAAGAGGTCGCCGCCGTCTATCCCCACGATCTGCACCGGGCAGCCCAGCTCAGCGCTGAGACGCTCCACGGTGTAGTCGTCCAAAAATACGTTTTCGCCGTGCCGCAGCATGTGCAGCGGCAGCAGCACGCGCCCCAGATCCGGCACGCGCCCCAGCTGCGCCGACAGATCCTGACCTGTCAGCAGACCGGCTACGTCGATGGTGTGGCCGAAAAAGTCGTTCTCCACGGCGATCACCTGTCCCCGCAGGGCGGGGAAGTACGCCTTGGCCTGCTCCAGCAGGTATGTCATGAACGGCGCTGCCGCCGTGCCGGTGGCGATGGTAAAGGAGGAGGGCGCTTCGCCGTGCTCCTCCATGCGCATGGCGCTGAGGAAGTCCTGCTCCAGCGAGCGCAGCATACCCACGCCGTTTTCCAGCTGCCGATAGCCCTCGTAGTAGTCCTCCTGCGGCAGCTCCATGCCCGCACGGAGGAACAGTTCGTCAGCACAGAAGAACCTACGGGTGCCGAAGCGGCGCAGATTTTCCAGCCCGAATTCCTCGGCGATGGCAATGATGTCCCGGGCACAGTCCCTGTCCACGGGCCTTAGCTTGGCCAGACCCTGGCGGTACTTGGTGATACCCACCGGCACAAGAGAGCAGCTGGAGAACTGCCACTCGGTCAAGTCCCGCAGGGTGCGGCGCAGTTGGTCACCGTCGTTCCAGCCGGGGCAAACCACGATCTGCCCGTTCATGACGATACCGGCCTTGCAGAAGGCCTGGATATAGTCCAGCGACCGGGCGGCGTTCTTGTTGCCAAGCATGGTGCAGTGCAGCTGTGGGTCGGTGGCGTGGACGGAGACGTTGATGGGGCTGATGTGCAGGTCAATGATCCGCTGTGCCTCCCGCTCCGTCAGGTTGGTGAGGGTGATGTAGTTGCCCAGCAGAAAGCTCAGCCGTGCGTCGTCATCCTTGAAGTACAGCGTGGAGCGCATACCCGGCGGCATCTGGTCCACAAAGCAGAACAAGCAGTGATTGGCACAGGAGCGCATTTCGTCCATCAGATACGTGTCGAAGTTCAGCCCCAGGTCCTGGCCTTCGGCCTTGCGGCAGGTGACGTGCCGCACGTTGCCTGCCGCCGTTTTCAGCTCAAGGTGCGACAGGGGATCATAGCCGTAAAAACGATAGTCCAGCACATCCACGATGGGGTGGCCGTTGATGGATAGAAGCTGTTCGCCCACCTGAACGCCGGCGCGCTCCGCAGGGCTGTGCCGGTCGATGGCGGTGATGATGGTACTCATAATACGTCCTCACTCATGCAAAATGCGGCCTTATCCACAATAGGACATAATACCACATAATAATTAACTCATTATACCGTTTTTTGACGTGAGACGCAAGCACAATATAGTATAGCCGCCCATGAGCATAAAGTAAAACGATGGATTTTGATACTTCCCATGACAAAAAGTGTGGGAGCAGTAAAAAACAAGAGGGAAGCGGCGCTTCCCTCTTGCAAAGGCACAACAGAACTTATTTCGCGGCCACAGACTTGACGACCTTGACCTCGCGGCCGTTGTAGCTGCCGCACTCCGGGCACATTCTGTGGGGGAGATGCAGCGCGCCGCACTTGGCGCACGCCACCAGCGTGGGAGCTGCCAGCTTCCATACGGAAGAACGTCTCTTATTGCGTCTTTGCTTGGATACTTTTCCCTTAGGGACTGCCATGTTGACACCTCCTTGGTCTTAATTGCCTGAGCAGCAATGTAATACAAAAGTAATTCACTCATCCTTCTGCAGCAGCTGCGCTAGCTTCGCCAGACGGGGATCCACTGCCTTTTTGCATCGGCAGTTCTCCCGGTTCAGGTTCACACCGCAGCCGGGGCACAGCCCCCTGCAGTCCTCTGAGCAGAGAAACTTCGTGTCCATATCGAGGATAAAGGCGTCGCGCGCCAACTCCTCCACATCTACCTCGTCGTTATCCAGCAGGATGATGTCGTCGCTTTCGTCAGACTCGCGCGCCTCTGCCAATACGCAGTCGTAGCGTGTCGTCTTGTCCGCGTCGTACGCTTCACCGCACCGGTCACAGATACAATGCAGCGTGGTGGTCAACGTCATTCCGCACAGCAGCAGCCCAGCCTTATTCTCCAGCCGGCAGTCCACAACAACCGGACGGGAAACAGGATAGGAACCGCCGAATTCCAAGTCGGACAGATCCATTTCAAAACGGATGTCCTGCCGGGCATCGGGGGTATGCAGCAGCTTGTTGACGTTCAAACGCATAGTACACCTCACAATGGCACGTGTAGTATTATAGCCGACACAAAATGCCTTGTCAAACATTTTCTTACAAATATTTTGACTTTTTTCAAAAACACGGTACAATAAACAGAGAAACACAGGGGAGGACGCCGTTATGCGGGAGCTGACCATCGGAAAAAATGACGCCGGACAACGGCTGGATAGATTTCTGTCCAAGGCGCTGCCCCTGCTGCCGCCTGCTCTGGCGCAGAAGTACATCCGCATCAAGCGGGTGAAGGTAAACGGCGGACGCGCCCAGCGGGACCAGCGGCTCAGTGCGGGCGATGTGCTGCAATTATACATCAACGACGAGTTTTTCGACAAGCCCTCAGAGGAAAATCTGTTTCTGACGCTGTTCAAGCCGCACCTGACGGTGGTGTACGAGGATGAGCATCTGCTGCTGGCGGATAAGCCCCAGGGGATGGTGGTCCACGCCGACGAGACGGAGAAGGTGAATACCCTCATCAACCACATCCAGGCATATCTGTACCAGAAACGGGAGTGGAACCCCAAGTGGGAAAATGCCTTTACGCCGGCGCTGTGCAATCGTATCGACCGCAATACCGGCGGCATCGTCATTGCCGCTAAGGATGCCGAGACACTGCGGGTCATCAACGAGAAGATACGGGACCGGGAAATGGACAAGCGCTACCTCTGCATTACCGCGGGCCGGCCGAAAAAGCCGGAAGGCCGGGTGGAGTGCTTTTTGCTGAAAGATGAGAAGAAAAAGCAGGTGTCCGTATACCATAAGCCGGTCCCTGGAGGCAAGACCGCCATTACCGATTACAAGGTGCTGGAGACGCGGGGAGAGCTGAGCTTGGTGGAGATCGGGCTGGAGACGGGCCGGACCCACCAGATCCGCGCCACGATGGCGGACCTGGGCTGCCCGCTGCTGGGGGACGGCAAATACGGTCGTGGGGACGTAAACCGCCGCTACGGCGAGACGCGGCAGGCCCTGTATGCCTACAAGCTGACCTTTGACCTGCCCACGGACGCGGGGCACCTGAACTATCTGCGCGGGCAGAGCTTTACAGTGGAAAATGTGCCCTTCCGGGACAAATATTTCGGCTGAGTGCCATGCAGCGGATGGCTTTTGCTGTCCGCTGTATTTTTTTCGGAGAAAAACGGGAAAATCCATTGACTTTCCCGGCGCTTTTATATATAGTGTACTCGCCATCTTTCGACAGAAACGAGCGCGTGAACAGACGCGCTGCCGCCGCGTCGAAGGGGGGCTATTTTACTGATGAATGGAGGAGGATAAATGTCCAAAGAGTTGATTCGCCTGCGGGATCTCTGCATGGCGTTTGACGACGAGCTGGTTCTCGATCACATCAATCTTTACATCAACGATTCCGAATTCCTCACGTTGCTTGGCCCCAGTGGGTGCGGCAAGACCACCACACTGCGGATCATCGGCGGTTTCACCACGCCCACCAGCGGCGATGTGACCTTCGACGGCGAGAGGATCAACGATGTCCCGCCCCATAAGCGGCAGATCAACACGGTGTTCCAGAAATATGCGCTGTTTCCGCATCTGGACGTGTTTGAAAACATAGCCTTCGGCCTGCGTATCGCAAAAGTGCCGGAGGACGAGATACGGCAGCGTGTCGGTGAAATGCTGGAGGTCGTCAGCCTGAAGGGCTTTGACCGCCGGCGTGTCGACCAACTCTCCGGTGGTCAGCAGCAGCGTGTGGCGATTGCCCGTGCCCTGGTGAACCGGCCGAAGGTGCTGCTGCTGGACGAGCCGCTGGGCGCGCTGGATCTGCGTCTGCGTAAGGATATGCAGAACGAACTGAAACGTATCCAGCAGCAGATGGGCATCACGTTTATATATGTCACCCACGATCAGGAGGAAGCCCTGACCATGTCCGACACCGTGGTGGTCATGGACAAGGGCCGTATCCAGCAGATCGGCACACCGGAGGATATCTACAACGAGCCGAAGAATGCCTTTGTGGCGGACTTCATCGGCGAGAGCAATATCCTCAACGGCACGATGGTCCGCGACAGGGTCGTGAAAATGTACGGCAAGGAATTCCCCTGCGTGGACGGCGGCTTCGCCGAAAATGAACCGGTGGACGTGGTCATTCGCCCGGAGGATATCGACATCGTGCCGGTGGAGCAGGGCCAGTTGGTAGGCACTGTCACCAACGTGACGTTCAAGGGGATGCAATATGATATCATCGTGGATTTCCGCGGCTTCAAGTGGTTGATTCAAACCACCGATCACTCTCCGGTGGGTGCCCGTATCGGCGTGAAGATCGATCCCGAGGGTTTCCACATTATGAAGAAGAGCGAGTATTCCGGTATGTTCGGCGACTATTCCTCTTACTCCGAGGAATACGAGGAACTGGCGGACGCCGGTGCTGAGCCGGAAGAGGAGGAGAGCGAGGATGAAGAGTAAGCTCTCCCGTTTCGCCGTGCCCTATGTGGTGTGGATGGCTATTTTTGTAGTAGCCCCCATTGTCATTATGGTGGTGTATGCCTTTGCCGGCAGCGAGGGCGGCTTCACGCTGGACAACTTTGTCCAGATGGGCGGTTACGCTGCTGTGTTCGGCCGTTCCTTCAAGCTGGCGCTGATTGCCACGGCTATCTGCCTGCTGTTGGGCTATCCTGTGGCGTACCTTCTCAGCCGGGAGGGCGAGCGCTTCCGCCGCACGGCCATGGTACTGATCATGCTGCCCATGTGGATGAACTTCCTGCTGCGGACCTACTCCTGGATGACCATCCTGGAGAACAACGGCCTGCTGAACCAGCTGTTCCAGAAGCTGGGTATCATTGCCCTGTACAACCATCTGACAGGCAGCAGCCTGGAGTATTTTACCATGATCGACACCCAGGGCGCTGTGGTGCTGGGTATGGTCTATAACTACCTACCCTTTATGATCCTGCCTATCTACTCTGTGATTTGCAAACTGGATTACTCCCTGCTGGAGGCAGCCCGCGACCTGGGGGCCAACACCGTCACGGTGTTCCGCAAGGTCATCCTGCCCCTGAGCCTGCCGGGCGTGCTGTCCGGCATCACCATGGTGTTCGTGCCCTCTGTGTCTACGTTCGCCATCAGCCGTATGCTGGGCGGCGGCACGGAGCTGCTGCTGGGCGACCTGATCGAACGGCAGTTCCTGGGCGGGGCGTATAACCCGCAGCTGGGCGCGGCTATTTCCCTGGTGATGATGCTGATCGTCGTTGTCTGCATGCTGGTGATGAACCGCTTTGGCGAGGGCGAGGAACAGGCGGTGATGCTATGAGACAGAGAAAGGGCAACTCCGTCGGCGATCGCCTGCTGATGATCCTGGTGGGCCTGTTCCTGTACGCACCCATCATCATCCTGATCGTCTTTTCCTTCAACGCCGGCAACAGCTCCAGCGTGTGGAAGGGCTTTTCCCTCCACTGGTACGCCGAGCTGCTGAACGACCGGCTCATTATGCACAGCGTGTACACTACGCTGCTGGTATCCCTGCTGGCTACCGTCATCGCCACCGTGGCGGGCACCTTTGCCGCTATCGGCTTTTACGGTATGCGACGCCGGGCGCGCACCGGGCTGATGGCCGTGAACAACATTCCCATGATGAACGCGGACATCGTCACCGGCGTCAGCCTGTGCCTGCTGTTCGTGGTGTTCTTCAACGGATGGCACAGCTTCGCCGTGTGGGTCAACGGCTGGCAGTCACTGGTGGTGCTGCCTGAGCGACTGACCCTGGGCTTTGGCACACTGTTGATCGCCCACATCTGCTTCAACATCCCCTACGTCATTTTGTCCGTGGGGCCCAAGTTACGGCAGATGGACCGCAATTTGGTCGATGCGGCCCAGGACTTGGGCTGCACCTGGATGCAGGCCTTCTGGAAGGTCATCATTCCGGAGATCAAGCCCGGTATCGTCTCCGGTGCACTGACGGCTTTCACTATGTCCATCGATGATTTCATCATCAGCTACTTCACGGCGGGTACGTCCTCCTCCACGTTGGCCATGACCATCTACGGCATGACCAAAAAGCGCGTCAGCCCGGAGATCAACGCCGTATCCACGCTGCTGTTCGTCACGGTCATCATCCTGCTGGCCATCATCAACCTGCGGGAGAACCATGCCGAGCATCACCGCAATGTCCATCACGAGAGCGCTACGTTCGCTCCTGCGCCGAAGAAATATCCCGGATTGGGCAAGAAGATCGCCGCAGGCGCTATGGCCTGTGTGCTGTTGGCGGTACTGATCGTCACCGGTGCCGCGGCCCGCAGCGAGCGCGTGGTCAATGTGTGCTCCTGGGGCGAGTATATCGATGAGTCCCTGATCACCGAATTCGAGGAGAAGACCGGCATCCGTGTGAACTACCAGACCGCCGAGAGCAACGAGGCGCTGTACTCCCTTATCAAGATGGGCGGCGCGGACTTCGATGTGATCGTACCCTCCGACTATATGATCGCCCGGCTGATCCAGGAGGATATGCTGGCGGAGCTGGACTACGCCGCCATCCCCAATTTTCAGCTGATGGACCCCCAGTTTACCCATCTGAGCTTCGACCCGGAGAATAAGTACACCGTGCCCTACACCTGGGGCAGCGTGGGCATTATCTACAACACCACTATGGTGGATGAGCCCATCACCAGCTGGGGCGCTATGTTCGACGAGAAGTACGCCGGGCAGGTGCTGATGATCAACAACTCCCGCGATGCGTTGATGGCCGCCCTTTGCTATCTGGGCTACGACATCAACACCACAGACGAGGCACAGCTGACAGAGGCCTTCCAGTTGGTGAAGAATGCCAAAGACAAGGGTGTGTATCAGGCCTTCGTCATGGACGAGGTCTTCGGCAAGATGGAGGGCGGCAACGCGGCCATCACCATGTACTACGCCGGCGACTATCTGACCATGCTGGAGAATAACGAGGACCTGGCCTTCGTCATTCCCGAGGAGGGCAGCAACTGGTTCGTGGACGCCATGTGTGTGCTCAAGTCCAGCCAGCACAAGGACGAGGCCTATGAGTGGATCAACTTTATCGCCTCTACCGACAGTAACCTGGCCAACATGGACTATATCTGGTATGCCTCTCCCAATGCCGAAGCGCTGGCGGAGTATCCCGCGTACTACGAGGAGCAGTATGGCGAGCCGCTGGACGAGGAGATCTACAACATCATGGCCATTCCCGATGAGGAGCGCGAGCGCTGTGAGATCTATGTCAACCTGCCACAGGAGACGCTGAAGTTCTACGATAAGCTGTGGACACAGTTGGGCGTCTGACATTCGCGGTTTTTTTCCGCCCCGCGTATAGGCAAGAAATGTATTTAAAGAAAAGCGCTTAATTGGAGGAATTGCTATGATCGAAGTAGGTATGACCTATACCGCTGAAAAGACCGTCACCCCGGATATGACCGCCAAGGCCATCGGTTCCGGCGGGCTGGAGGTGTTCGGCACCCCGTTCATGATGGGCTTGATGGAGTATGCCGCCATGCAGTGCGTGCAGCCTGAACTGCCCGAGGGTAAGGGGACTGTGGGTGTGGAGATCAGTTCCAGTCACCTAGCGCCCACGCCGGTGGGCATGAAGGTCACCGCCACTGCCGAGGTGACGGGTATCTCCGCCAACGGTAAGATGATCACCTTCAAGGTCACGGCCTACGACGCCGATGGCCTGATCGGTGAGGGGACCCACACCCGGGCCACTATCGACAACGCCCGCTTCCTGCAAAAGTGCAGCGACAAGCTGGCACGCGTATAAACCACAAAAAGCCGCCCGTAGGGGCGGCTTTTTTCTTGTCACAGGCAGCTATATTTGGTATAATAAAACGATACTATGACCGGGGGAGGGGAGAGAACGATGCGCGTTTTGGCCACCATCGGGTTTTCCTTCTCTGCCGGTGTATTCCTGGCGGCATTGCTGCCCTGGAACGGCTGGCAGCTGTATGCCGCCGGGGGCGTTTTGCTGCTGGCGCTTGCGTGGCTGTTTGCTGCACGCAAGCAAAAATATTTTCGCCGGGGGCTGCTGCTCCTGCTGCCGCTGGCGGTATCGCTGGCCTATTTTGCCGGGTATGATCACCTGGTGCGCCAGCCGATAGAGGACCGCTGCGGTGCGGCGTCGGACTTTACCGCAACCGTTTGCGATTGGCCGCAGGCTACGGAGCGCGGCGCCAGGGTCACGGTGGAGCTGGAGGGCTATCATCGGGCCAGGGCCGTGCTGTATGGCGAAGCGGAGCTGCTGGCGGCCCGACCGGGCGACACGGTCACGGGCACGGCCCAGTGGCAGTCTGCCGCCCATTTCGACAGCGATGATGTGACCCATTTTAACGCCCGGGGCGTGTATGCGCTGCTGTATGGCCGTGAGGATGTGCGTCTGTCGGCGGGTGATGGGGATGCCCTGCGCTGGCTGCCCCAACGGGCGGGCAAAGCTTTCCGCGAGAAGGTGGCCGCCATCTGGGATGACCCGCGTGTCAGCGGATTCCTGACAGCGGAGCTTACCGGGGACAAGTCCGCTATGGACGACGGAGACTATCTGGCCATGCAGGAGACGGGCCTGGCGCATCTGTTTGCGGTGTCGGGCCTGCACTGCGCTTTTCTGGTGACGCTGCTGGCGTTGCTGATCTCCCGGCGGCAGAGACTGCTGTGCGCCGTGACCATTCCGCTGCTGCTGTTTTACATGGTGATGGTGGGCATGAGCCCCTCGGTGGTCCGTGCCTGCATCATGCAGATATTCCTACTGATCGCGCCGCTGTTCCGGCGGGGCAGTGACCCTCTGACCAGCTTGGCTGCCGCGCTGCTGGTGATCCTGCTGTGCAATCCCTTTGCCGCCGCCAGCGTCAGCTTGCAGTTGAGCTTTTCCGCCACGCTGGGTATGGTGCTGCTGTCGCCCCGGCTGTATAAGCTGCTGACCGGGTGGTATAAGGGGAAATGTCGGCCGCTGCGGACCGCGTTGTGCTTCGTCGCGGCGAACCTGTCCGCCACCCTCAGCGCCGTGGTGTTCACTGCCCCGCTGACAGCCTGGTATTTCCGCATTTTCGTGCTGGTAGCGCCGCTGTCCAGCTTATTGGCGGTGCCTGCGGCGGGATGGAGCTTCATGGCCGCCTTTGTGACGGTGCTGCTGGGCTTTGTGTGGCTGCCGCTGGCCAGCCTGCTGGGTTGGATCTCCTGGGCGCTGGTGCGGTACATCCTGTGGATCGCCAACGGCATGATGTCCTGGCGCTATCACGCGGTGTATTTCACCAATCCCTATCTCATCTACTGGCTGCTGTTTTTGTACGCGGCCTTTATCGGCTGTGCCGCCACGCCGGACGGCAAGCGGAAATACCTGCTGGCATCGGCATTGTCGGTGCTGACGCTGACGGCGGCCATCTGGGTCAACCGTCAGGACTATCAGTACGGCGTACTGACCGCCCTGACGCTGGATGTGGGACAGGGCGAGAGCGTCATTCTGACCTCCGGCGGTGAGACGGCACTGGTGGACTGCGGCAGCAGCAACAGCTATAAAGACCCCGGCGGTCTGGCTGCCGACACGCTGCACAGCATGGGCGTCCGGGAACTGAGCGCTGTGGTGGTGACCCACTACCACGCCGATCACACCAACGGTTTGTACGAGGTGCTGCGCCGTATCCCGGTGCAGACGATCTACCTGCCGGACATCGAGGATGAGTATGGCGTTCGGGAGCGTCTGGTGTCGCTGGCGGAGGAGAAGGGCGCGCAGGTGACTTATGTGACGAAGGAGACGGCCGATACGCTGGGCGATACCGTTTTGACCATCTATCCGCCGGTGCAGTCCGGCGGCGATCTGAACGAGCTGGGCCTGACAGCGCTGGCCAGTGCCGGAGACTTTGATCTGCTCATTACCGGCGATATGTCCGGCAGCACCGAGAAAAAGCTGGTAGAAACCTATGCTTTGCCGGATATAGAGGTGCTGGTGGTCAGCCACCACGGCTCCCGGTATAGCTCAAATATACGCTTTTTGAAGGCGGTGATGCCGGAGGCGGCAGTCATCAGTGTAGGCGACAACAACTATGGCCACCCGTCGGAGGAGACGCTCCAGCGGCTGCTGGCGGTGGGGGCGGATATCTGGCGCACAGACCAGCAGGGAACCATCCGCATCACCGTGAACGGAGGATAGCATGGCAAAGGAGAAAAAAGAAAAGACCCCCGGTTATGAGGAATTCCACGACGCGCTGCAAAGCGGCGCCGTGGGGAATGTCTATATATTCCACGGCGAGGAGACGTACCTGATGCAGCAGGCGGTGGCGGAGCTGCAAGCACGGCTTGTGCCGGCGGGCTTTGAGGAGTTCAACTATCACAGGCTTGCAGGCAAGGGCCTGACTATGCAGGAGGTCGTCGAGGCGGCAGAGGCCATGCCTATGATGGCGGAGCGCACCCTGGTCACGGTGGAGGATATGGACTTGTTCAAGTTGGACGAGGCCCAGCGGGGTGCGCTGGTGGCTCTGCTGGGGGACTTCCCGGTGTACTGCACGCTGGTGTTTTTGTACCGGCAGATACCCTATAAGACCGACGCCAAGCTGAAGAAGCTCACCGCCGCCCTGGCGGAGCGCGCCCAGGTGATCGAGTTTGCCCAGCAGGGACAGCAGAAGCTGCAAAAGTGGGTGCGCCGCCGTTTTGCCGCTGCCGGGAAGGATATCGATGCAGGCACGGTAGATCATCTGCTGTTCACCTGCGGCAGCCTGATGACCGGTCTGGTGCCGGAAATCGCCAAAATCGCTGCCTATGCCAGGGGAGCGAAAATCACAGCGGCGGATATCGCCGCTGTGGCGGACCCTGTGCTGGACGCGCGGGTGTTCGACATGACGGACGCAGTGGCGGCTCGTGACTATGACAAGGCGGCAGAGTGCCTTGCAGAACTGCTGCGGATGCAGGAGGAGCCTATCCGCATTCTGGCGGCATTGGGAAAGACGCTGCGGCAGCTGTACACAGCTCGGCTGGCAATCGACGGCGGCAAGGACGTGCTGTGGCTGAAGGATTTGTGGCGCATGAAGTCCGATTACCCGGCCAAAAAGCTGATGCAGTCAGCCAGAGGCGTGCGGCGCAGTTGGTGCCGTGAGGCGGTGAAGCGCTGCCAGACGCTGGATCATCGCATGAAAAGCGAACGAAACATGGACAATGAGGGCGAACTGAAGCTATTTCTCATGGAACTGGCAGGTGTGAAGTGAAGCCGCGGGTCAGGGAAGTCATCGTAGTAGAGGGGCGGTACGACAGAAATACGCTCCTGCAGGCGGTGGACGCCGCCGTGGTGGAGGTGGGCGGCTTCGCCCTGTTCAACGACCGGGAGAAGGCGGCGTATCTCCGCCGTCTGGCGGAGGCGCGGGGCGTGATCCTGCTGACCGACCCGGACGGCGCGGGCTTCGTGCTCCGCAGCCACCTGAAGGGGCTGCTGCCCCCGGACAGAGTAAAGCAGGCGTATGTCCCCGACGTGTACGGCAAGGAGAAGCGCAAGAGAAAGCCGGGGAAGGAGGGCAAGCTGGGCGTGGAAGGTATGACGCCGCAGGTGCTGACGGACGCTCTTCGCCGCGCCGGTGCCACCTTCGAGGGGGAGGACGCACCCCGCCGCTCCGCCGGTATTACGAAGGCGGATCTTCTGGACAAGGGACTGATCGGCCCCGGCTCCGCCGAAAGGCGGGCAACGCTGCAAAGGGAGCTGGGTCTGCCCGCACGGCTGACCGCCAACGGGCTTCTGGAGGCGTTGGATCTCCTGCTGACCCGGGAGGAATTTGACGCCCTGTGAGTTTTTTGCAGGAGGGAGGGCAAACCTCTTGCAATTCCCCTCATGGGCGGTTATAATTAAAAATTGCTTTTGCACAATATTACGACATACAAGGAGTGTGAGAAAGATCATGGCCGAGGAAATCAAGACCCCCGAAACGGAGGAGTCCGGCAAAAACTTCATTATCAATTTCATCGACGAGGACATCGCAGAGGGTGGTCAGTTCCAGGGAATGACCGTCCACACCCGTTTCCCGCCGGAGCCTAACGGCTATCTGCATATTGGACACTGCAAGGCGCTGACCATCGACTTCGGCACCGCTGAGCGGTATAACGGCCTGTGCAACCTGCGTATGGACGACACGAACCCCACCAAGGAGGACGAGGAATTCGTGGAGGCCATCAAGCAGGACATCCACTGGCTGGGCTTTGACTGGGGCGACCGCTTCTTTTACGGCAGCGACTACTTTGAGGAGGATTACCGCCAGGCGGTGCTGCTGATCAAAAAGGGGCTGGCCTATGTGTGCCAGCTGACACCGGAGGAGTTCAAGGCCAACCGCGGCGACATCGGCATCCCCGCCGTATCGCCCTATCGGGATCGGCCCATCGAGGAGAGCCTGGACCTGTTCGCCCGTATGCGGGCCGGGGAGTTCCCCAACGGCGCCATGACGCTGCGGGCCAAGATCGACCTGGCCAGCGGTAACTTCAATATGCGCGATCCGGTCATCTACCGTATCAACCACATGAGCCACCACCGGCAGGGAAACAAGTGGTGCATCTATCCCATGTATGACTTCGCGCACCCCATTCAGGATGCGCTGGAGGGCATCACCCACAGCCTGTGCTCGCTGGAGTTCGAGGCGCACCGGCCCCTGTACAACTGGGTCATCGAGCACTGTGAGCTGCCTGCCCATCCCCGGCAGATCGAGTTTGCCCGGCTGGGCATCGACCACACGGTGATGTCCAAGCGGAAGCTCCGCAAGCTGGTGGAGGAGAACTATGTCTCCGGCTGGGACGACCCCCGTATGCCCACGCTGTGTGGCCTGCGCCGCCGGGGCTATACCGCCGCCGCCATCCGCAGCTTCTGCGAGCGTATCGGCGTGGCCAAGTCCCCCAACACCATTGAGTACGGCTTCCTGGAGCACTGCCTGCGGGAGGACCTGAACGCCCACGCGGAGCGAACCATGGCGGTGCTGCACCCGGTGAAGCTGACGGTGACCAACTATCCCGAGGGCAAGAGCGAGGTATTCACGGTGGAGAACAACCCCACCGACCCGGCGCAGGGCACCCATGAGATCACCTTCTCGCGCCATCTGTGGATCGAGGCGGAGGACTTTATGGAGGTCCCGGTGCCCAAGTACAAGCGACTGACCCCTAACGGTCCGGAGTGCCGGCTGAAGGGCGCGTATCTGGTGCAGTGTACCGGCTGTGTGAAGGACGCGGACGGCAACGTCACCGAGGTGCTGTGCACCTATGATCCGGAGTCCAGCGGCGGTGATCCCGCCGATGGCCGCAAGGTCAAGGGTGCCACGCTCCACTGGGTGGACGCGGAGAACTGCATGGACGCGGAGGTCCGGCTGTACGACAACCTGTTTTCCGACGAGCAGCCCGACGGCCCGGACAAGGACTTCCTGGACTGCCTGAACCCGGAGAGCCTTACGGTGCTCACCGGCTGCAAGGTGGAGCCGGAGATGCGGAAGGTGGCGGAGGCATTCGACAAGCAGGCCGACCGCACCGGCGTCAACGCGCCCACGTTCCAGTTCATGCGTGTGGGCTATTTCTGCCTGGACAACCGTGACAGCTCCGCGGCGCACATGGTGTTCAACCGCAGTGTGTCGCTGAAGGACAGCTTTAAGAAGTGAAGAAAAGCACCCCTCCGGGGGTGCTTTTTTTCATGGAAGCGAGACGAAAAAAGCAGCACCGGGAGGCGCTGCTTTTTCATGTGTGATTTAAGCGCCGGACCTCGAAGGAGGTCTCGGCCAGGGTGCTGTCGGCGGTGCCCACCTGAAGGGTCACGGTAAAGATGCCCGAAGCACTGTCGTAGCGCAGACTGACATCGCGGACCCGAAGACCCCGGGGATAGGCGGCGCTGCTGAGCAGCTTGGTGCTGCCCAGGGTGAGCTGGCCGTCGGCATTCACCTGAAAGGCGGCGCCCTCGCCCTCCACGCTGCCCAGGTCCTGAATGAAGATGTGGTCCAGACTGCCGTCCGCGCCGGGGGTCACGGTGCCGCAGAAGCGCAGCTTGTCGCTGATAACGCTGGTAAGGGTGGAGCACAGCTCCTGGGCCTCGGACAGCTGCATGGAGCTGTTGTAGGTGCGGCCGGCGAAGCGGACGCCCACGGTCAGCAGGGCGCTGACGAGCAGGACGATGAGAACGGCGCACAGCAGCTCCGTCAGGGTGAAGCCGCGGCGGTCACGAAGCTTGTTCATGGCGCGACCTCCTCGTAATAGAGGCAGCCGTTGTTCTCATAGACCTGCACGGTGGTGCGGCCGCTGCGGGTGCCGCCGCCGGAGGCGGTCAGGACGGCGGTGCCGTTCGACACCGCGCTGCTGTAGTGGAAGGAGATGTCGGCGGAACGGACCTTAGCGTTGATCTTGGCGGCGGAGACGGCGGCGGTGGTCAGAAACACGAAGGTCAGTACGATGATCAGGATGGAGACCAGCGTCTCTACCAGTGTTTCGCCGCGGGTGCTGTTCAGCTTTTTGATACGACCGCCTCCTTTTCGATGGTGGCGTTGTCCGGCGACCAGGAGATCGTTGTTGTGGTCGTGGTGACATCGCGGACCCAGAGACCGCCGCCGCTGACGGTGCTGACAGCGGGGTCGGCCTTGTTTTCGCGGAGCATCAGCACCAGGCGGCAGTCACTGTCGCCGCCGTCGGCCAGGTGCAGGACGATGGTGATGTCGTAATTGGGCGCCATGGTAAAGACGGCGGAGACATCGTCCAGCCCGTCCACGGAGAGGGTGATGGTGTCGGTAAAGCTCCTGCCGCTGTCCCTGTCCACGGCGGCCTTGCCGGCCTTGAGCCATGCGGCCGTAAACCCGGTGGGCGAGGTCGTTTCGCGGCTCGTTTCGGTGGAGGTGTCATTGGTATAGGTGGTCTTCACCGTCTCCTGGACAAAGGAGGCGTTCAGGATATCATCACGCAGCAGACGGGCCGCGGAGCTGACCGTCAGATACGCCTGCCGGGCAGCCCGGTCATTCTCCAGACGGCGGGCCGAGGAGGTGGCGGCGGTGAGGATCACCGCACTGACCATACTGGCCGCCAGCAGCAGAAGGAGGGCCATCATCAGCGTGGCGCCCTGTTGGTTTTTCAGTTTGTGCACGGGAGGGCCTCCTTTCTGCGGTGGGTCATGGAAGGGTGTCCGGTGACGGCTCGGGCGTGGGATCGGTGCCGGAGCTGCTGCTGTCCGGGGCGGATGGATCATCGGAGGGCGTGCCCTCCGGGTCCTTGCTGCCGGAAGCGGGGGTATCGGCGTCCGGGACGGTGGGGGCGCCGCCGCTGTCCGTCGTTTTGGGCACGGCGGTGAAGGCCGTGTCGGCATACAGCGGCTGGGTGATGTCCGGGGTCCAGCTGTCGATGGTGTCCGGGGAGATGCCGTTGTCCGTCAGCATCTGGGACAGGGCTTCTGCCGCCGGTGCTGTGCCGTAGGGGACAGACAGGGTGAACGCCTGCTCATCCACCCGGAGGGTGGCGGTCACCCGGGTGTCCTCCTCCGTCAGGGTGTAGGGAATGGACAGGGTGAAGGCGTGGTTTTCGGCGTCCGTCAATGTGACGGTGAGGGTGATCTGGCCTTGGCTGCGCCCCTTGACCGTCAGGGGACGGTAGGTGAAGGCGCTGGTGGTGTCCTTTGCCGGTGTGCCCACGGTGACGCGGAAGTCGTCGTTCTCGGCGCGGAACACGTCGGGATGGAGGACGGAGGTGTCCTCGTCGTTGGAGACGGGCATGGGCCGGAGGACGTACTCCGTGGCGTCGGCGCCGCCTTTGACGGTGACGCCGGAGACGGAGAGACCGTCAAAGGTGGCGGCGCTGCCCCGGCTGTACAGGTACAGCTTGGCACCGGCGTAGGCGGGGCGGTCGGTGTACGGCGCGCCGGAGGGCACGTCGTCCGTGAAGGCCGTGCCGTCCCGATCCATGACGCCCTGCCAGTAGACTGAGGGTTCGCCGGAGGTGTTGGCGATTCCCAGCACGCCCTGCATGCGGACGGGGATAATGAGGGGCAGCTGGCTGGTGAAGGTCTCGCCGCCGGGGGCAGTGTAGGCGGCGGTGATCAGGGTGCGGTCCTCACCCTCGCCGGCGGCGGTGAGGGTGACAGATGCCGTGCCGCCGGCATCAACGGCGGGGGCAGAGGCTGTGAGGACACTGTTGCCGTGCTGGGGCGTGACTGTCCATTCGACATCCAGTGCGCTGCCGCGGCTGTCGCGGGCGGTGAGCGTTAAATTACAGGGGTCACCGACGAAGAAGTCATCGCCGGGCAGGCCGTCCACGGAGATGTCCAGCGTGGAGGTGACGCTCACCAGCAGTCGGGCGGTATAGTCACCCAACGTGGCGAAGACCTCGGTAGAGCCGACCGACAGGCCGGTGAGGGTCACAGTGTAGCTGTGCCGGACGTCCGCCGGGGGCGTCTGTGCCTGCGGTACGGAGACGTCCACGATGCCCTCGCGGGAGCAGGTGATGACGGGGACGGCGTCAGCGTCGGTGTCCTGGGTGAAGTGCAGCGACAGTGTGACGCTGGGGGTGGTGATACGGTCCAGCGAAAGGACGCCGCTGCTCCAGTACAGGCCGCGGGAGGGCCATTCGCCGTAGTGCAGGCAGGCGGTGCCCTGGGTCAATACGGTGGGGAAGGGGTAGTCCTGTCCGCGGAGGGCTGCCGCGCTGCCGGGGAAGCTGTATTTGCCGTGGGCCGACTGGCCGTTTTCCTCCGTGGTGACCCAGTGGAAGCTGCCGTCGTCGCTGCCGCCGTTCAGCAGCGCGGTGAAGCGCTTTCCGTCGATGTCCGCACGGCCGGACATCTGCTCGTAGCTCAGGGCCCTCAGACCGTTGATGTTGTAGGGGCTGCTGCCGGTGTTCCAGGTGTACTTGGACAGATAGCTCAGATCGCCACGGAGCATATACATCCGCGCGGCATCGGTGCTCAGCAGGGTGGACAGGGAGTAGTAAGTGTACTGTCCATTGGACTGGGTAGACTTGCCGTAGAAGGTGGGGAGGCTGCCGAAGTAGATCGCGGCGCTGCTGTCCAGGTAGTAGCAGTTGTTGATGGTCAGCCGGGCGGTGCCGCCGCTCACACCGGCGCGGTCGGCGATGCTGCCGATGAGGGAGATGCCGGTGATGGTGCCCTCCATGGCAGGGAAGGTCATGTAGGTGTAGCAGTTGTTGTAGGTGGGCTGGCCGTCCTTGCTGCCGGAGAAGTTGGAGAAGGTGGCGGAGAAGCCGCTGCCGCCGATGCCGCCGATGTACACGTAGGTGTCCGGGCCGGCCTCCGCGCCGCCCTGGGTCATCTTGACGGATTTAGGCGTCGACTCATAGCGATTCACGAAGACGGTGTTGGTGCTGTCGCCGGTGAGGATGCGCTCGTTCAGCAGATCGTTGGCGACGGTGATGCTGCCGCCGGTGTAGCAGTCCGACACATCATAGCGGACGCCGCCCACCAGGCCGCCCACGCGGACATAGTTGCCCCACTGGGCCTTGTTCATGGCGCCGGTGTTTGCGTAGCGGTGGGTACAGTTGATATTCAGCTTGACCACGGCGGAGCACCTGTTCAGATTGGCACTGGATACGCCCACCAGCCCGCCGATGGCGGCTTCGCCCAAGAACTGCCGGTTTTTGCTGTTGTCGGTCACGGTGTAGCCGGCGATAGCGCAGTTGCTGATGGTGCTGACCTTCGTCTTGTCCTTCAGGTTTTCATCATAGTCGTAGGCAATGCCTACCAGACCGCCCAGGGCGTAGGAGGTGGCGTAATTCTCCGGCCCGGTGGCACCGGAGGCGGGGGTGGCGTCGGTCTTGCGCTGGATAACGGCGTCGTTGTCGCTGTAGAGTACGATGTTTTTGATCTCCGCGCCGGCGGTGGTACCGAACAGACCCACGTTGTAGCAATGGGAGGTGATGTTCACATTCTTGATGTAGTAGTTGCCGCCGTCGTAGATACCGCCGAACCAGTTGTACAGCGTCAGATCATAGGTTTCATTGCCCCTGTCGTTCAACTGGCCGTTGTTTACCGCGCCGGCAATGGGGTGGAAGTCGTAGTTTGCGGCCGCGCCGTCGGCGGCGGTGCCGTGTCCTGCGCCGTTGAGGTCGTGGGTCTGCTGCCAGGTGAGGATAGGACGGGGGCCGCCGGTGCTGTCGCCGGCCAGCGCCATCGCCTTTGTCTGCAGCGCATTGTCGCGGCGGTTGGTGTATTGCAGATAGGGATAATACTTGTAGTCACTATTACTGCCTGTGACATCGCGCGTCGTGCTGCCCTGACCGTTGATGTAACTCCAGTTGATGTATTGCAGCTGCTCTATGGAGCGTACCTGGTAGGGCTTGGAGGCCGTTCCCGGCGCATTGTTGGAGGACAGGGCGAAGGCATCGGCAAAGAAGGGGCTGACGGTGTAGGTCAGCGCGGCGTCCTCGTGGGTCAGCGTCCAGGCATCGTTGGCCTGGGTGCCGCTGGTCAGGTGCAGACCGTTATCGGAGGTCTTGTAGGTGACGAAATTGAATTCCGGCATCTGCCGGTGCAGGTCATCGGCCGCCGCGGTATAGCGAGTGCCGGTTATGGTGATGCCGGTGGAGAGTGCAGGCTCGGTGGTGCTGCCGGCGGACCAATAGTAACCGTAGCCGTAAGCGGTGACGGTGCCGCCGTCGTCATGGGAGACACAGAGGCTGCTGTTGGTCTTGTATTCGCCGTCCTCGACACCGATCGAGGAGAAATAGTAGCCGCTGCCGGTGGGCTTGGACTCATATTCCCAGTACAGCAGGCCCAGAACGCCCATATCGGCAGGGGTCACCCAGTCGCCGTAATGGACGCGGCTGCCGTCGTGGCCGGCGACGATGCCGGGATAGGGGTAGGCCTTGCCGGCGGAGTCCAGGGTCTTATCGTGCTGGAAGGTATTGGCGGCGGAGACGGCGCCAAAGCCGCCCAGCCGGGTGGCCATGCCGCGCAGGGCCGGCTCGTTCACCGGGGCTGCGCCGGATATGTCCGTGTACTGGTATAGGTGAACGCTGTCTACAAAGCGGTATGTGCCGCCGTTGAGGTAGCAGCAGCCGGATACGCCGCCGGCAGAGGGGGCAAAGCCGTGAATATCCGCATTGGGTGAAGTCATGGCTGTGGCGCAGTAGCTGGCGCGGAGGGAGCCGGTGTTGCTGCCGGCAAAGCCGCCCAGCGTCACGCCGCCGCCGTTGATCGTGCCGATCTCAATGTCGGCCATGGCGTAGCACTGCTGGACGACGCCGCTGTTGCCGCCCGCGAAGCCGCCGGCGCAGAGCGTGGCGTACAGGCTATTGGCGAAAAGGCGCGGCGCGCTGACGCCGGAGGCGCGGACTGTACCGCTGTTGCGTCCCACCAGGCCGCCCAGATACAGGATACTGCCGTGACGGGCGTCGCCGTTCACGGAGAAGCCCGCGGCGGCGCAGTTGTAGACCGTGCCCTCGTTGCAGCCGGTCAGGGCGCCGATGCAGGCGGTTTGCAGAGAGAGCTGACCTTCCAGAGAAACGGTACGATCCTTATTGGCGGTGAGCAGTATGATATTGCGCAGGGTGCCCCGGTTCAGACCGAACATACCGGCATAGCTGGTGCCGTCGGTGTTGACGGTGCCGGTAAAGGAGGGCGCTGCGATGGTATAGCCGCCGCCGTCGTAGGTGTGGATGAAAGGCTTGCCGTCCGCGGCACCGATAGGCGGCTGCGTGTGCACCGTGAGACGGGCGTAGCTGTTGTAGTCGATGGGGCGCTCCTGCCGGAAGACGGCTGTCTTGTCCAGCAGGGTACGGTAGGTGTCGTAATACAGGCTCAGGTCGTGCAGATGACGGGCCGTGCGGATGCCAACCTCCGCCGGGGCGCTGGGCAGGGCGGCGCTCTGGATCACGCGGCAGGCGAAGTGGGGATTGAAGAAGTAGGAGATGTCATCCACCGTCACCTGACGGTAGAAGGCGGGGGACACCTCACGGGTATAGACCAGCGCATCGGGCAGGCGTACCAGCCAGTAGCCGCCGCCGATATCCTCGGCGGGCCAAAGCGTGTCAGTATTTTCTATACCGCCCAGGGTATAGGCGACGGTGATGGCGTCCGTGGGCTGGGCGCGGTAGACCATGCCGTAGCCGTCATCCACGACGGTGCCGCCGGAACGGAGGGTGGAGCGGTTGGCACCCAGGAAGCCGTAGGTGCCGTCGCTGTATTTTTCATAGTAGGCCAGCGCGCCGGACTCGAAATCCGCCTGCCAGTCGCCGTAGTGGGACAGACCGGTGAGCCGGGGGTAGGAGTAGGTGCTCAGGCCCATGTTGTCCATGAGGTTGTAGGCCACGGTGTCGCTTGTCTCCGCGGTAAAGGCGGTGCCCAGGACCTTTACGCCCTCTGCGCGGTTCTGGCCACTCCATTTAGCGTAATTGACGAAGCTGGTGCCGGACAGATCGTTCCGGCTGGGGAACAGGTAATAGACAGCGTCTATGTCGGCGGGAGCCGTGCCGGCAGCGGGGGACTTGACGGTGGAGTAGGTCAGCTTCATGTCGGTGCCCAGGCGGACGCAGGCACTGTAACAGGCCTTGAGGCTGTCGCCGCCGGAGAGCTCGCCGCCGGAGAGACCGGCGGTGGTGCCGGCGCTCTGGAAGCCGGCGGCGTAGCAGTTGGACAGGGCGATATTGGCGGTGCCGTTGCAGGCGCCTATCAGGCCGCCGGCGATGCCGTTATTGGCGGCGGCATACAGGTAGCAGTCCGCGTAGGAATGGTCCACAGTCAGAGCAGCGCTGTCCGTATTGCCCACCAGGCCGCCGGCATAGCGGACGCCCTGAATCACGGTAGCCGCGAAGCTGCGGCGGATGGTCAGCGTGCCGTCGCAGCGGCCTGCCAGACCGCCCGCCGTGCTGCCGCGGAGCCAGATGTCCTGTTCGGTCTTGGTGCTGAGTTTGTCGCGGGTGGGACTGAGGTACACCTGACAGTCGAGGATCTCGGTCTTGCCGCTGAGACGGCCGGCCAGGCCGCCGGCATTGCCGGAGGCGGTGATGTCGGCGCCGCAAAGGCGCAGGTTTTTCAGCGTGCCGGAGAAGGCGGCAAAAAGACCGCCGTCGCCGGTGGTGTTCACGGTCAGACCGTAAATGACCGGGTGGTAGACCTGACCGTTCACGGTGACCTTGCTCTCGCAGTAGGTCAGGCGGCTGTTGGTGATGGGCGTGAACGTGCGGGAGCCGTACAGGCGGTCCCAGCCGTCGTCAGCGTTTTCGTTGACAAATTGGATATCCTGCTCCTGCACGGCGCGGGTGATGCTGTCGGGCAGACGGGAGGCCGTGTCCAGATTTTGCAGGTGGCGGGCGTAGGTAACAACGGCGGTGTCGCCGCCGCGAACCTCGGCAAACAGACTGTTGGCGGTCAGCGTGCCGGAGGCGGAGTCCACCAGACGGTTCTCACACGTCACCTCCACGGTGATGGTCAGGTCCGCGCCGGGGGTCAGATTTTTGTTTTTGAAGCGGGCCTGCTGGCCGAAGCGCATACCGTCCGTGAGAGAGTCCAGGACCATGGTGGCGGTGTAGGTGAGATAGTCGGTCTTGACCTCGCTGCCGGTCAGCTCGATGCGGGAGGTGCTGTGGACGCCGTCGGAGACGGTCACATAGAAGTGCAGCGGCTCCATAGGCGTGTCGCAGGTGACGCGCAGAAGAAGCTGCTCTTTGTTGATGATCTCCATATGGGGCGTCAGCTTACCGGTGATCTCGGACTGCACACTGTCGCCGCCGTAATAGCCCACGGTGGCGCCGGCGCTCAGCCGGCCATCACGGAACCGCAGGGGATTGAAGCTGTCAAAGTCGTAGGTCAGGGGCTTTTCGCTGTAAAACACGGCGTAGACGCTGCCGCTGGCGGGGTCGAGCTCGATCACCCAATGGTTGTCCCACAGCTGGCGGTCCACCTGATCCTTCGGCAGGATGGCCGTGGCGGCGGAGCCTTCGCCGGTCTTGGCGGCGGAGGTCACATAGTACAGGGAGGTTTTTCTCTCGGCGGCGTCCAGCGGCGTGTTGTTCAGGGGCTGCAGATCCTCCGCATAGCAGTCGGAAATACGGCCATTGGCCAGCAGCTCGGACAGCTTGTTCTGGGCCGCGTGGTAGACGATCTCCGCCTTGGCGTCCAGCTCCGTCTGGCGCAGGTCGCGCTGATGGCGGGTGATGGGGATCATGGCCAGGCCCATCAGCACGATCAGGATGGCGACCGCGATGAGGACTTCGGACAGCGTAAAGCCGGAATTATTCTGTTTTGAGAGCTTTTTTTGCATAACACAATCGATACGCTGCCCCGCAAAGGGACGCGGGCGGAAAAATGGTGGGGACGCAGTCAGGGCATCAGCTCGAAAAAGATGAGGTGAAGCACGGTTTTGTACTGTGCTTTGTCGGCGTCATACTGCACGTCCACGTTGGAGAGGAAGTTGACATTGGCGCTGGCGCTCAGCGCGTCGATGATCTGGCGGGACTGGGCGTAGGAAGCGGTCTGGTAGGTCAGCGTCACGGGGCGCAGCACGAGATAGCCCTCCTGGGTGGTGCCCTCGGTGCAGTCCACCTCGTATTGCAGGGTGGCGGCCATGAGCTTGTCCAGCTCGGTCATCAGGGCCTGGTCGTTGTCGTACTGGGGCAGGGCACGCTCCTGGCCGGAGGCCTTGATGGCGGCAATGGCCTGCTGCATCTGCTCCAGCTGGGCCAGACGGACACGGTCGGTGTCCAGCTCGGCCTGCTCGATGTCGGTGTTGGTGCGGAGGGAGGTTATCTGGCGGTCGATGGGCTCCAGAAACAGCTTGCAGTAGCCCAGGACCAGCACCAGCACCACCAGGACCAGCAGCAGGGTCTTTTCCCGCTTGGTAAGCTCGCGGTTCATTGAGACACCTCCTCCGGCTGGCGCAGTTCGATGCGGACGGTGAAATCCATGATGGTGGCGGCCTTGCCCTCCTCCGTGGAGGCGACGCTGAGGGAGACGCTGTCCACGATGGGGGAGAGGCGCAGGCGGGCGAACATGGCGGAGATCTGGTCCAGGGTCATGCCGGACATATCCACGTTCATGGTGTTTTGGGTGATCTGGAGCGCCGTGAGGGAGCCATGGCTGAGCATCTCCTGCTCCAGCAGGTCCAGGGCCGCCTGACGGTCCACGGCGGCGGGGATGTCCTCGCTGCCGGCGGCGGTCATCCAGTCCATGGAGTAGGTGCGGTATTCCAGCAGGACGCGGTCATAGTCGGCCAGAGCCTCCTGGGCGCTCACATACTGGGTGTGGACGCGGTCATAGGCGGCCTGGGCCTTGTCCAGACGGCGGTACTGCTGGAGCACGCCGAAGTTGACCACAACGGTTACCAGCGCCGCAATGGCCAGAATACCGATGAGCAGGGTCCGGCGGTCACGCTGGCGGTCCTCCTGCAGGTTCAGGTTGATGCCGGTCTTCTGGGGGCACTTTATCATTTTCCGCGCGGGCGCGGCAGTGCGCGTATCCACGGTGATGCCGTTCTTTTCCGCGATCATTGCAGACCTCCTCTCAGTCCCTCGTCCACGCCGCCGATGGCGCGGAGATACATCCACGGCTCATCCAGGGCCACATCGTCGCCCAGCAGCTCCTGGGCGGTGTGCAGGTGCAGGTGCGTGGTCTCGGCCAGCGCCTGACGCAGGGGGCCAATATTGCAGCCGCCGCTGCACAGGCACAGGTCAGTGAGCTCCTGCTGCCGGTTGTTGTAGTTGAAGAAGTTGACGGCCTTCATCACCTCCACGGCGATGCGGGCGTAAAACGATTGGGCATAGTCGGAGGAGAGCACGTCGTTGTAGTTTTGCAGCACATAGCTGTGGGCCACATGGATATCCACGCCGCAGTGCTCCGCTACCAGCTGCTCCAGACGGTTCAGGCCCAGGTCGATCTCCCGGCGGCTTTCGAAGAAGGCGCCGCGGTAGATGTAGAGATAGGCGGCGGTGTAGCCCAGGTTGACGATGCACATATCCCGCTGGGGCAGGCCGGTGCGGCGGTAGTAGGCCGCCAGCACGCCGGCGTAGGCGCACTCACTGGGGGTGAGGACCTGCAGCTTGAAGCCGGCGCGGCGCATCATGGCGCGGTAGCGCTCCGCCGTCTCCTTGAGCATGGCGCAGGCCAGCAGCGTCATCTCGGTGGGATAGCCGTCCTGGTCGCGGAGAATGTCGCGCATGGAGTAGTCAAAGTAGTACTTGCTTTTCTCGTCCGTAAGGAAGTCGCGGAACTCGTAGGGCAGGTTGTAGCGCAGCTGCTGCTCCGTCATGGCGGGCATGGTCAGCTCGCGGGTAAAGACCTCGGTGGAGGGCAGGACCACGGCGGCGTTGGTCAGGGGAATGCCGTTGTCCCGGGCGGCCTGGCGGAGGAAGTCCGCCATGGCGTCCATGGACAAGATCCTGCCGTCAGCCACCATGTTGTCCGGCAGGGGGGCCATGGCGGCCTTTTTCAGCGTACTGCCGGCGAAGTAGGCCAGCTTGACGCTACTGCCGCCGATATCAATGCCAACGATTTTTTTCATAAGGGGATCCTCGCTTTCCGATACCATCGATCGACAAGGGCAGACACGGTTTTGGCGGGCAGAAATGTGCCCATACTGCGTCAAGCC